>OJKW01000040.1_pt1 | contig 124435 bp, 86 predicted proteins | sample 1596591 | NCBI WGS metagenome assembly OJKW01 (sample SAMEA4350166, study PRJEB24818) | metagenome | biome: human; feature: gut; material: faeces | place: Denmark | collected 2013-09 | reverse complement strand
CAAAATATCGCATGGCATTCTCACATGCCTTTATCAGGTCTTCCTTGCGTTGAGACCACACGGCTTCGCAGTAGGTATAATGGCTGAACGGAAGGATGGCGACAAACACCTCGGCTTTCTTCGTCTCGCCCGTCATTTCATCAACGACTTCAAGCCTGTCACCGGCAAAGTCAATATACATCTGGTCGGCGGCATAGTGCTCGACATGGCCGACGACCTTGACGTGAAACTTGTACTGACGGACAGCCCGTTTGAAGGAAGACAACTGATAGCCGTCAGGATATTCGGCATGGTATTCCTTGAACAGTTTTCGGACACTCATGCCTTTGCGTGACAGGCGGGATACATAGCCGGGAAGCAAGGCCTCCAGTTCAATCCTCCTGGAAGAAGGCTCCCGATGCCGGGATGCCGTACAGCCGAACAGTTCATCCAATTGCCCGTCGGACAGGGAAAGAAGCTGTTCAATACTCTTGCCGCTTGAAAGGAACAGGCGGACATACTTGCGGACAGTATTACGGGAAGTATGAAACGTGGACGCCGTTTCCTTGATTCCCATGCCGGCCGCATAACATCTTAAAATGTTTTTGATTCGTTTATCCATTTGTATAGATTTTATTATCACCCCCGTTACACCAGGACTCGGGCACTCAAATCTACACAAAAAAATCTATAACAATAGGTGAACTAAGTGGTCAATACTATTTTGGCCAAAAGGGTCAATCATATTGTAGCCAAAGGGGACAATCCTGCTTGGCCAAAAGGGTCAAAGTCGCATGGCTTTTCCATTAAAGCCGTCTCGTTGCAGGGCGGAGGAATAATAAACGGTGCTTTCCTGCAATCCGGACTGCTTGACGAACTTAGCCTTGTGGTTTATCCGGGCATCGACGGAGCGGCACAGGCGCCTTCCGTCTTTGAATATATAGGGGATGACAACCTGCCCGCACGCGGACAAAGCCTTGAACTCATGTCTGCCGAAACCATGCGTGACGGGATTGTATGGCTAAGATACAGATTTCACAAATAGCATTGGGAATTAAAACTTCCTGCCGTTCCAGAGGCTTTGCAATGAATAAACAACACTCTGGCGTGAACATTCACACAGCTGAGGCGTGGAAATATATCCGTGCTTGCACAGGATGCAGGTGCATTCCAAGAATGAAAGATTGTACACCCTGCCCTTTTCAGCAACCTCGCCTCTCACTCCCGGCAGCCCGTTCGCCTTCTGAAAGAAAGCATCCATGTCGCCGCCGGCCTCATCATACAACTGTCTGTAAACGGCGAGAGTGCCGCCGTTTACACAGTGCTTGCCGCATTCCGAGAAGAAAGCCGACCGTTGTTCTTGCGAAAGTCGGGCCATTCCTTTTTCAAAGCCCTTGAACCAATCAGACAAGTCCATAACTCACGGTCTTTGTTTCATTTGCCGCATCACTTCCACATATCCCAATTTGTTGAACCGATAAAAGTTTTCTATCCGCTCGGGAGTATCGTTTTCCAAAAGCAGCAGCATTTCCTTTGCAAATTCCAGACTGCCCGTGCCGTTTGCAGTCACGATGCGCCGGTCTGCCACAGCCTGTCCGTCAACATATCCGGCGGAATTGGTATAGTTGTCACCGCCCCACAGCTGCAGTTGCTCCAAGCCGTTGCCAGTATGCCTTACGGCATTAAGGAAACCGTGACGGGCAAGGAACGACGCGGCATTGCAGATGGCTCCAACAATCAGTCCCTTGTCTATTGCACGGCGGACGATTGGCACCACCTTGCCGGCCACCGCTTCGTCAAGCCAGCCGAAGCCGCCGATAAGAACCAATGCCGCATAATCTTCGGGCATGGTATCGAATGAATAGTCGGGCAACATGCGAAAACCGCTGCATGAGCGGACGGCATCCAGCGTCGGGGCAACTATCTTGTTAACGTATTTAGGGCTTGTCTTGATGCTACGCTCGTCACATGCAACGGCCGAAGAAAGGAACACCGCCTCATGGTCGGCATAGTTGTCAAGCAACAGGTACAATATTTCGTTCTTCATGTTTATCGTCTCTTTATAGTTTGGCATTTACGTTTTGCCATCTCTTCGGCAAAAGCCCTGTCACCATGTTCTTTAATATAACGGATGCAAGCAGGGCGGTCGGAATTTGACAGAAAGGCGAACACCCGTCCAATCCAATTTGAAAACAGCCTGCAATCACTTACGTCGTGGCCGCATTCCGCACAGGTATCAAAGCCGTTGGCCATGCAACATGTGCGGATTTTACACCACTTCGCCCTCTCGTTCAGCCTGCATCCGTTGCATTTCCCTGCAAGATGCTTGCGGCAAGCTCCGCAATAAAGGCCGCAGGCTGCTATTTTCCGCACGTCGGCATCAATCTGTTTCATAAGCATCATACTTCAGCATGTGAAAATTCGCCGTTTATCCAGAACGTTGCTTCCTTGCCGACAAAGTGCAGGAGGACATAATCAGGGTCGTCAGGGCCGCTGGGAAAATGGTGTACAAACCAGTCCTGCCACATCGCCTTGCGCACGGCGTCGTCAGTAACGACCTCAACCGTACCACGCAGGGCCACTCCGTCGCCGTAATGCTCATAGCAAAGCCCGGCCTTGTTGTTCTGCCTGAAGTCGCTTACTTTTACCGAACCGGCGCTCGTCGCCATCCAAACCTCGCTGAAACCCTTTGCTCCTATCTTCGACATCTGCACCGGGCGTGGATAGCCGTCGGCGTCAACCGAGGCCACGGTCACGTTCTCGCACTGTGCAAGCAGCGCCGCAGCCTTTTCCGCCAACGTCCGTGTGTCTTTCTCCTTCCACCGTTTCAGCTGCGGAAAGCGTTTCCACATCTGTTCCTTTGCCTGCACGGGAGTGAGGTTCCAACCAGCCTGCGCATTCATCTGGTCTAAAAATTGCAGGCAGAACTCTATCATCTGGCTCATCGTGAAGTCCTGCGTGAACTTGCCGTCCTTGTAACAATAAGCGCAGTAATCCTCACTGCGGCTGCCGTCGGCCTCAGTCCCCATGCACTCATCAGTCAGGGGCATGCCGCAACTTTGACAAAACCGTTGTTCCATATAAAATTAAATCACTATGCCTACCAGTTCCCTAAATAGGCTGTTATTAAATGGGAAGCGTGGAACTGCGATGCTACCATGCCTAAGTTGGAGGTCGTAGGAAAAACCTTTAGTACAGATATGGTTATAGCAGCCCACGCCATAGCGCGAGAACCACTATGCCCTCTCTCGTACTAAGTTCGAAATTTCCTACGTTTCCAACTTACAAGACGAGCATAACGCTTCTTCTTTTTGTCACATGTATCACGGAAAGGCATTGAGCCAATCCTGATTACAAAGGTAGTCAAATTCCGCAATAAAACACCTGTCAACCGACAAATTTTAACCGGAAAAAGAAAAAAACGCCTGACATAGAAACAACTGACGGCTACAAAAGGAGGTTTACCGTAGACTAAAAGTGCAAAATTTAATTTCCCGATATGGCTTTCCGTTATAGCCATGCAACACCAGATGCCGGCCATTGAACAATCACCTCAAAAGCCATTTTCTATCAAATAAATACAAGTAATCAAGCCCCCTCCATTCGGGAGGGCTGGGGTGGGTCTCATGCCGGGCTGGAGTGGGTTTTCAATCGACGGTCTTTTGCCTTCCAAAAGGCCATGTTTTACACGCTAAAAGGCCGCCTTTCGCAATGCGAAAGGCGGCCTTTTGAAAACCCGTTGATTATCAGGCGGTTACAGGCAGCATACGTATGGAATTGTAAAATGTGTCATTTTGTCTTGCCAATAAGACAGAATGGCAGCACGGATGCACGGGCACGCATTTTGAAACAATGGTTGACGGATAACACAAAGCACAGTAAAAGAAGAAAGAAAGGAGAACAAAATATGACATTCGACAAGTTTACAATCAAGGCGCAGGAGGCCGTCCAGGAGGCGGTCAACACCGCGCAGCGCGGCGGCCAGCAGGCCATCGAGCCTGTACACCTGCTGAAGGGCGTGATGACGAAGGCCAAGGACGTGGCCAACTTCATCTTTTCGAAGCTTGGCGTGAACGCCATGCAGGTGGAGAACGTGCTCGACCGCGAAATCAGCCGCTTGCCGCGCGTTCAGGGAGGACAGCCGTATCTGGGCAACGACACCAACGAAGTGCTGCAAAAGGCGGTTGACATCTCTACGAAGATGGGCGACGAGTTCGTGTCAGTAGAGCCGCTGCTGCTGGCCCTGCTCACGGTCAACTCTACCGCGTCGCGCATACTGAAGGACGCCGGTTGCACCGAGAAGGAGATGCGCGCGGCCATCAACGAGCTGCGCCAAGGACAGAAAGTGCAGTCGCAATCGGCCGACGACAACTACCAGAGTCTTGAGAAATACGCCAAGAATTTGGTTGAGGAGGCGCGCCAGGGCAAGCTCGACCCCGTCATAGGACGTGACGACGAGATACGCCGCGTGCTGCAAATCCTCTCGCGACGCACCAAGAACAACCCTATATTGATAGGTGAGCCGGGCACCGGCAAGACGGCCATCGTCGAGGGACTGGCCGAGCGTATCGTACGCGGAGACGTACCCGAGAACCTTAAGGACAAGCAACTCTACTCGCTCGACATGGGCGCCCTCGTGGCAGGAGCAAAGTACAAGGGCGAGTTTGAGGAGCGCCTGAAGAGCGTTATAAAGGAAGTGACCAACTCGGAAGGCCGCATCATCCTCTTCATCGACGAAATCCACACCCTCGTGGGCGCAGGAGGCGGCGAGGGAGCGATGGACGCAGCCAACATTCTGAAGCCTGCGCTGGCGCGCGGCGAGCTGCGCTCTATCGGTGCGACGACGCTCAACGAGTATCAGAAATACTTTGAAAAGGACAAGGCTTTGGAGCGAAGGTTCCAGACGGTGATGGTTGACGAGCCTGACGAACTTAGCGCGATAAGCATCCTCCGCGGCCTTAAGGAGCGTTACGAGAACCACCACAAGGTGCGTATTCAGGACGATGCGTGCATAGCTGCCGTCAAGCTGTCGGAGCGTTACATATCAGACCGCTTCCTGCCGGACAAGGCCATCGACCTGATGGACGAGGCCGCAGCCAAGCTAAGGATGGAACGTGACTCCGTGCCGGAGGAACTTGACGAAATCACTCGCCGCCTTAAGCAGCTCGAAATAGAGCGCGAAGCCATCAAGCGCGAGAACGACCAGCCCAAGATTGCACTGCTCGACAAGGACATCGCGGAGTTGAAAGACAAGGAAAAGGCGTTCCGCGCCAAGTGGGAAGGCGAGAAGGCGCTTGTCAACAAGATACAACAGGACAAGCAGCAGATGGAGCAACTGCGCTTCGAGGCCGAGCGCGCCGAGCGCGAAGGCAACTACGAGCGCGTGGCGGAGATACGCTACAGCCGTCTGCGTCAGCTCGAAGACGACATCAAGAGCATACAGGCGCAGCTGCGTTCGACGCAGGACGGCAACGCCATGATACGCGAAGAGGTGACCGCAGACGACATCGCCGAGGTGGTAAGTCGTTGGACAGGAATACCCGTTACGCGGATGATGCAGAGCGAAAAGGACAAGCTACTGCACCTTGAAGAGGAGCTTCACAAGCGCGTAATAGGACAAGACGAGGCAATAACTGCCGTGAGCGACGCCGTAAGGCGCAGCCGCGCGGGCCTTCAAGACCCCAAAAGGCCGATTGCATCGTTCATCTTCCTCGGCACGACGGGTGTCGGAAAGACCGAGCTGGCGAAGGCTCTTGCGGAGTATCTGTTCAACGACGAGACGATGATGACACGTATCGACATGAGCGAATACCAAGAGAAGTTCAGCGTGTCGCGCCTCATCGGCGCGCCTCCGGGATACGTTGGCTACGACGAGGGCGGACAACTTACCGAGGCGGTAAGGCGCAAACCCTACTCCGTTGTACTGTTCGACGAGATTGAGAAGGCACATCCCGACGTGTTCAACATCCTCTTGCAGGTATTGGACGACGGCCGTCTGACCGACAACAAGGGGCGCACGGTGAACTTCAAGAACACCATCATCATAATGACTTCAAACCTCGGGAGCCAGTACATACAGTCAGAGTTCGAGCAGATTAACGACTTCAACCGCGACTCTGTAATCGAGAAGACTAAGAAAACGGTGATGGAGATGCTGAAGAAGACCATCCGTCCGGAGTTCCTGAACCGTATCGACGAGACCATCATGTTCCTTCCGCTGACGAAAGAGCAGATTGCAGACGTTGTAACTCTTCAGGTAAACGGCGTAAAGAAGATGCTGGAACAGCAGGATGTGACGCTCGACGTAACCCCGGCGGCCATCAGCTTCCTGGCATCGGCAGGCTTCGACCCCGAGTTCGGAGCACGTCCCGTAAAGCGCGCCATACAGCGTTACATGCTCAACGACCTGAGCAAGCAGCTGCTCGGCGGCACTGTTGACCGCAGCAAGCCCATCGTGGTGGATGCAGGCGGCGACGGACTGACGTTCAGGAACTGATTAAACACCCACCCCAACCCTCCCTAAGGGAGGGAGTTTAAAATGCTTTGAATATTAAAAAGGCAAATTAAGCTCCCTCCCTTCGGAAGGGCTGGGGTGGGTGTTATTATTTTATCGCCGTCCAAGCCACGCTCAACGCCATCCATACGACCAACAAAAGGAACATCAAAAGCCACCATCCGACGAGCACCTTAAAGGTGTACAACGCCGTGCGCAACATGCCGAAGCCGTACAGCTGCTTGTAGTCATACAGAAGTACAAGCATCAGCAGCCACGTGGGCATACTGTACATATTGTCAATCCACTTACTTCCTTGAGTAGCCACAAGGCACACCATAGACACAATCATAAGCTGACTGGCTATGAATATTTGCGAGAAAAAGCACTCAGTTAGATTCATCTTCGGGCGCTGCGGCGACCTGCGGAACACACGCATGGCAATCAAGGCGAAGAGGCTGTGGCTCAAGATTAGTTCTATTGCCTGGTTTTGCTGGAAGAAATCGGTAACTCTGTCGAATGCATCGATAAAGTTGTCCATCCCCTCAAGAAAGATTTTCTTGCCCGGATAAGCCTCCTCTCCATCAGGAATATCTGTCTTATACTCTGCCAGACGCGTCGTGGCGTCAGCATAACTCGAGTCTATCGCGCCCGGAGCGACGACGTGCTGCACGACGATGAACGCCGCCGTGACGAGGAAGAGCATCTTGACGGGCGGAAAATACGGCGCCTGCCGGCCTTCGAGATAATCGCCAATCATGTAGCCCGGGCGGCAGATGAGATGCCACAGCGTGCGCGGCAGGCTGCGGTTGCCAAGCCCCCAGACCTCCAACGTCTTGCTCAACGCATGCCGGAACGTGAAGCGGCAGACGGCGGCCGACTGTCCGCAACGCGGGCAGAAGTTGCCGGTGTACGCAGTATGGCAGTTCAGGCACTCGTGGCCGTCCTGCGAAAGGGGAGCCGCCTCGACGCCCCTGCGCTGCCATGCGGCGAAGCGCGACGCTGCCAAACGCACCCTGCCCCATGCCGAAACGGCCTTGCGGGCTATTGTCTTGAAAGGATTTTGCATGTCAGATAAGGATTTACGGGACACAAAAACAGCCACAAAGATACGAAAATAAAAAATGCCCTGTCATCTCGACAGAGCAATTTTTCCACTTTTTGAATGTCTTAGTCTTTAGTATCAATGTAGCATGTAATTCTGAAAATCTCTTCGTTACGAGGGCAAAATTAGACAAAATAAATTGACCTATATCAAAAAAACCTTTATTATTTCTCAAAAAACTACGTAAACGTTTACGGTAACTTACGCTGTTTTACGCCCTTTTACAGCCTGTCAAACCGCCCTCAACACACGCTGTCAGAGCCACAAACGGAAGGCGTAAAACCGTCGGTTGGAAGGTCTTTTACCGACACCGCGTAACCCATTGATACTCAACGCCCTTGCAAAAGGCCGTCTTTCAGGCTGCAAAAGACGGCCTTTCAGACGGCAAGAGATGACCTTTTGGAAAGCAAAAGGCCTCCTTTTAGAAAAACAATGGTAAAAAGGTGATAAAACGTCGATGTAAAACGACATTTTTCTTTGCCGTTTTACACTATTTGTGTAATTTTGCATAGAACAAGCTGCGCTCGGGAAATTGAGAGCAAGCTCTCTTTCCGCTCGCTTGCATTGTCCTTGCATAGAACAACGATACATCCGTAAACACACGAATGAAAGAATTTGTAATATCCGAAGTTAAAGCCGAAACGGCCATCCTCGTGGGCCTTATAACGCAACAGCAGGACGAGGTCAAGACAAAGGAATACCTCGACGAGCTGGAGTTTCTGGCCGACACCGCCGGGGCTGTGACCGTCAAACGCTTCACGCAGAAGGTGAACGGGCCTAACCAGACCACATACGTTGGCAAGGGAAAGCTCGAGGAAATAAAGCAATATATCAAGGCCGAAGAGGACGCCGAGAGGGAAATCGGAATGGTGATTTTCGACGACGAGCTGTCGGCCAAGCAGATACGCAACATCGAAAACGAGCTGAAGGTCAAGATACTTGACCGCACATCGCTCATTCTCGACATATTCGCCATGCGCGCTCAGACGGCCAACGCCAAGACGCAGGTTGAGCTGGCGCAATACCGCTACATGCTGCCGCGCCTGCAAAGGCTGTGGACTCACCTTGAAAGGCAGGGCGGAGGAAGCGGCTCGGGAGGCGGAAAAGGCTCGGTGGGACTGCGCGGCCCGGGCGAGACACAGCTCGAAATGGACCGCCGTATAATCCTGCAACGCATGTCGCTGCTGAAACAACGACTCGCCGAAATAGACAAGCAGAAGACCACGCAGCGCAAGAACCGTGGCCGGCTGATACGCGTCGCCCTCGTAGGTTACACCAATGTGGGCAAGTCAACGCTGATGAACCTGCTGTCGAAGAGCGACGTTTTCGCCGAAAACAAGCTGTTCGCCACGCTCGACACGACGGTGAGGAAGGTGACGATTGAGAACCTGCCGTTCCTGCTTGCCGACACTGTGGGCTTCATCCGCAAGCTTCCCACCGACCTGGTGGACTCGTTCAAGAGCACGCTCGACGAGGTACGCGAGGCCGACCTGCTGCTGCACGTCGTGGACATATCGCACCCCGACTTTGAAGAACAGGTAAATGTGGTGAACAACACGCTGAAAGACCTCGGCTGCGCGGACAAGCCCTCGATGCTGGTTTTCAACAAAATAGACGCCTACACATGGGTTGACAAAGAGCCTGACGACCTCACTACGCCCACGAAGGAAAACATTACGCTCGACGAACTCAAGCGTACATGGATGGCGAAACAGGGCGACAACTGCATCTTCATATCAGCAAAGAACAGGTCGAACATCGACGAACTGCGCGACGTCCTTTACAAACAGGTGCGCCAGCTGCACGTGCAGAAATACCCGTACAATGACTTCCTGTACGAAATCGACAACTGACACCCACCCCAACCCTTCCCAAGGGAGGGAGCTTAATATGCTTTTTGCCGGACTGTCTACAGCTTGCACAAGCCATTTCACATGCAAAGCTGCTGAAGTTTAGACAGCAAGGGTAATAAAACTCCCTCCCTTGGGGAGGGCTGGGGTGGGTGTTTACTCTACCATAAAATAACATAATACGCCTATGACAACCTACAGACCGCTTACAGACGACGAAATAATAACCCTCGAAGAGCACGGGTGTACAGCCGAAGACTGGACATACGTGAACGTGGCCGACGACTTCACACCGTCGCACATAAAGGATGTGAGGTTCTGCGGCACGGTAAACCTCGGCGTGTTCGAAAAGAATGTGGAAGTCGGCCAGGACTTTTACATGCACTCGGGGGTGCGCAACGCCACGCTGCGCAACGTCACGATAGGCGACAACAGCCTTGTCGAGAACATCGGCAACTACATCAGCAATTATGTGATAGGTGAGGAATGCTGCATCCGCAACGTATGCACCATCGAAACAACGGCCGAAGCCACCTTCGGCGAAGGCAACACAATATCGGTGCTCAACGAAGCCGGCAGCGGCAATGTGGTGCTCTTCCGCGGTCTTACAAGCAACCTCGCGGCGCTGATGGTGAGCCGGCCGGAGGACAAGGAGCTGTCAGCCACGCTGAAAGCCATGGCGAAAGACTACGTAAACAGCCGCCACACCGACGCCGGGACGATAGGCGACTACGTGCGCATAATCAACACCACCGAGATAACCAACACCAACATTGCAGACAACTGCGAAGTGAACGGGGCGTGCCGCCTGAGCGACTGCACCCTGGCAGCCGAGGCTGACGACAGCGTTTACATTGGTTCGGGCGTGATATGCGAGAACTCCATCATCGCCGACGGTTCCTCGGTGCTGAACAGCGCAAAGCTGTTCAACTGCTATGTGGGCGAAGCCTGCCAGATAACCAACGGCTTCACGGCGGAGAGCAGCCTGTTCTTCGCCAACACATACATGGCCAACGGCGAGGCGTGCGCCGCCTTCTGCGGCCCCTTCTCGGCGTCACACCACAAGAGCACGCTGCTCATCGGCTGCATGACATCGTTCTACAACGCCGGTTCGGGCACCAATTTCAGCAACCATGCGTACAAGATGGGTCCTATACATTACGGCACGCTAAGCCGCGGAGTGAAGACAGCCAGCGGCTCGCACATAGTCCATCCGGCAAAGATTGGGCCGTTCTCGGTGTGCATGGGCAAGATACAGAACCATCCCGACACCACCGCCCTGCCCTTCTCTTACGTCATTGGCGAAGGCCGCGAGACGCATATCGTGCCCGGACGCAACATCGCCACCGTAGGGCTTTACCGCGACATAAACAAGTGGCCGCGGCGCGACGTCCGCATAAAGGGCAGCCGCAAGAGTATAATCAATTATGAATGGCTCAGCCCGTTGACGGTCAATGAGGTTGTAAAAGGCCATCAATTGCTCGCCAATATGCGGCAAAACGCAGGCCAAAAGACGGCCTTTTGCACGGCCGATGGTAACACACTGACTGCCAATGCGTTAGAAAATGGGCTGAAACTATACTCCATAGCCATTGAAATGTTTATAGGACGTGTGCTCGAAGAACACGGACTTACCGCCCCGGCGACGCCTTCAGGCGCAGGCGAATGGCGCGACTTAGGCGGCCTGCTGCTGCCGGCAGAGGAGGAAGAACGCCTTGTAGATAAAATAAGATACGGCATGTTGGACGGCATCGGCTCCGTACAGAGGCTGCTCGAAGCCTACAACGAGCGTTACGCCGACTACCGCTGGACGTTCGCCGTGAGCCTAATGAAGGAATGGCTGGGCAAGGACGAGCTGACCGAAGACGACATAATGCAGCTGCGCCAGCGCGGAGAGGCCGCGCACCGCACATGGCTCGGCATGATAAAAGAAGACGCCGAGAAGGAATACCGGCTGGGCGACGTTGACCGCCAGACGCTTGACAAGTTCCTCGCGCAGATAGAATAAGTGACGAGTTGACAAGGAACAAGCAGACAAGCGGCAAGGCATCTGTCTTTAACTTCTTAGCGAACGCAGTGAGCGATAACTTCTTTGACTTCTATAACTTCTAAAAAATACTATACTAATGGACAAACTTAGAACAGCACTTTTTGTATTACTGCTCGCCTTGGCGCTGCCGCTCGCGGCAAAGGAATACAAGTATCAGACCGTGCCCGGCGACCTTACAGCCACACGCATATACACGCTTGACAACGGACTGACCGTCTACCTATCGGTAAACAAGGAGAAACCGCGCATACAGACCATCATCGCCGTGCGCACGGGAAGCCGCAACGACCCACCCGAGACGACAGGTCTGGCGCACTATCTTGAGCACATAATGTTCAAGGGTACACGGCAGTTCGGTACCACGGACGCAGCCGCCGAAGCCCCGCTTCTCGACTCAATACAAAACCGTTTCGAGGTGTACCGCACCATAAAGGACTCGCTCCAGCGGCGCGCTTACTACCACGGCATAGACAGCCTGTCGCAAATCGCGGCCAAATATTTCATCCCCAACGAATATGACAAGCTGATGTCGTCTATCGGAGCGGTGGGGACAAACGCCTCGACAACCTACGACAACACCCTCTACACCGAGGACATACCGGCCAACGAAGTGGAAAACTGGGCGCGCATCCAGGCCGACCGCTTCCAGAACATGGTAATCCGCGGCTTCCACACGGAGCTTGAAGCCGTGTACGAGGAGTACAACATGGGGCTTGCCGACGACAGCAACAAGCTCTTCAACGCGCTCATGGCCAAGCTGTACCCCGGCCATCCGTATGGCACGCAGACCGTTATCGGCACGCAGGAGCACCTGAAGAACCCGTCAATCGTAAACATAAAGAACTACTTTAAGCGGTATTACGTGCCCAACAACATTGCCATCTGCATGGCTGGCGACTTCGACCCGGACGCCGTAATGGCCGTAATCGACAAGTATTTCGGCTCTTGGCAGCCTAACCCCAACCTCTCGCAGCCGCAATACGCGCCAATACCCGACCGCACGGCACCCACGGACACCACCGTGGTAGGCCAGGAAGCGGAAAACATCTACATGGGATGGAAGCTTGACAAGACAACCCCCTTCCTTACCGACACGCTCGACGTGATAGCCGACATGCTGTCGAACGGCAAGGCCGGACTGTTCGACCTTGACCTCGACCAGCAGATGAAGTGGCTCGGCGGAGGAGCGTTCACCATGCCGTTGGCGGAATATTCGGGCTTCATCGTGGCCGGTTTCCCCAAGCAGGGACAGACTCTTGACGAAGTGAAAGCACTGATGCTCGGCGAAATAGACAAGCTGAAACGCGGCGACTTCAGCGAGGAACTGCTCAAAGCAGTGGTGAACAACAAGAAGCTACAATACTACACGGCCATCGAGAGCAACAGCAGCAGGGCTTACAACATGGCCTTCGCATTCATCGACGGCAGCAAGTGGAGCGACATCGTAGGCCAGCTGGACCGCATGTCGGGCATGACGAAGCAGCAAATCATGGACTTTGCCCGCCGGCACTTCATCGACAACTACGTGGCTGTGTACAAACGCATAGGCAACGACACTACACTGAAGAAGATAGACAAGCCCGAAATAACGGCAATTCCTGCCAACCGGGAACTCCAAAGCGCGTTCGTTACGGAGATAGTGAACTCCAAGGTTGAGCCAATACAGCCCAAGTTCCTTGACTTTGACAAAGACTTGACGAAGGCAACGACGAAGAACGGCCTGCCCGTATTGTACGTTAAGAACACCGAGAACGGGCGTTTCTCGATGAATTACTACTTCGAGTTCGGCGAGGAGAGCGACAAGTGGCTGCCTTACGCGGCAAATTATTTCACCTATCTCGGCACTGACAAGCTCACGGCGGAGCAGCTGAAGCAGAAGTTCTACGGGCTGGCTTGCAACTACGGGATAAGCGTAGGCACGAGGATGGCAAGCATATACCTCAACGGACTGGCAGAGAACATGCCGGAGGCAATGGCCCTTATGGAGGACTTCTTGGCCAACGCGCAGGTAGATACGGCTGCTTATAATAAATATGTGGGCGTAGTTGAGAAGTCGCGTGCGGACGACAAACTCGACCAAAGGGCCAACTTCAGCCGCCTGCAAAGGTACGGAATGTGCGGCGAATACAACATGGCGCGCAACATCCCGTCGTCAAAGGAGCTGAAAGAGATGAACCCACAGGGCCTCGTTGACAAAATCAAGGCCATGACTGGCTACAAGCACAGCGTGCTTTACTACGGTCCGATGGAGCTGGACGAGCTTACCGCCACCGTAGACCGTCTGCACAAGACGGCCAAGACGCTTGCAGATGCGCCCGAGGGACGGCACTACACCCTACAACAGACACCGCAGAACGAGGTCTACATAGCCCCGTATGACGCGAAGAACATATACATGGTGCAGTATCATAACGAAGGACGGCAGTGGAATCCCGACCATCAGCCTGTCATCGAGCTGTTCAACCAGTATTACGGGGGCGGCATGAACACCGTGGTATTCCAGGAATTGCGTGAGACGCGCGGCCTTGCGTACAGCGCATATGCCAACTATTCGACGCCAAGCTACAAGAATGACCCTGAATGCGCATACACTTACATCATCTCGCAGAACGACAAGATGATGGACTGCATCCGCACTTTCAACAGCATATTGGACACAATCCCACAGTCGGAAAAGGCGTTCGAGCTTGCAAAACAGTCGCTCATGAAATACATCGCAACGCGCCGTGTAACTAAAATGGGCATCATCTACGCCTATAACCAGGCAAAGCAGCTCGGCATCGACTACGACTTGAGCAAGAAAGTGTACGAAGCCGTGCCCTCGCTGACGATGGACGACGTTGTGAAATTCGAGCAGGAGACGATGGCGAAGAAGCCTTACCGCTACATAATCCTCGGCGACGAGAAGCAGCTTGACATGGAAGCGTTGGAGAAAATCGGCCCCATCAAGAGGCTTACGACCGAAGAAATCTTCGGCTATTGACGCCGTTTCAGCATCCAAAGACAAATTTTTAATTTTTCATTCTTAATCTTTCATTTTCAAAGAGGTGGACTTTTGCATTGCGAAAGGCCACCTTTTAGCGTGTAAAAGGCCGTCTTTTGCACGCTAAAAGGCGGCATATTGGAAAGCCGCTGATTATCAACTGGTTGCAAAGCCGCCATGACTTGCGCTGGAAACAGCGGCAAAACCATGTTTTATTAAGGTTAAATAAACATATAGAAGTCCCCGTTTCTCGGAAAAAATAAGTAACTTTGCAATGCTTAACGGCACTTGACATAAACCCATAAAACAACGGCAGAATGTCTGAACAGGAATTGAACAAATACAGATTCAGCCCCGACCATGAACCTACCGACGAAATGCTGGCGCAGATAATGAGGGAAGTGGCCGAGGAAGCGAGGGAAAGCAACAAGGCCGCAACCGAAGCTTACTTCGCACAAATGCGCCGCAATATCGTGGAAAAACAGGCTAAATGGGCGGACAGGATTAACAGCATAGCCAATGGAAAGAAGTGAGCGGCGACCGGAATGGGCGCAAGTTTTGCTGCCATGAGACTTGTTTTCTCAATAAAATTGAATACCTTTGTAACAGTAAAAACATATAAACAAAAACTTTATAAACACCCACGGCAATCCTGACAGAACAAGGATTTTCCTCAGATTGGCAAGGTTGGGGTGGGTCAAAAACTTTCAACAAAACATTATGGCAACACCTGATTTCAAGTACGCCCCCATGTTTCAGCTGGGCAAAGACGACACGGAGTACTATCTCTTGACCAAAGACGGCGTGTCGGTTAGCGAATTCGAGGGCAAACCTATCCTCAAAGTAAGTCCTGAAGCGTTGACGATGCTTGCCAACGCGGCCTTCAGGGATGTCAACTTTTTGCTGCGCCGCGCTCACAACGAGCAGGTGGCTAAAATACTGACTGACCCCGAAGCGAGCGACAACGACAAGTATGTGGCACTGACATTCCTGCGCAACGCCGAGGTGGCTTGCAAGGGAAAGCTGCCTTTCTGCCAGGATACCGGCACGGCAATCATCCACGGCGAGAAGGGACAACAGGTGTGGACGGGCTTCTGCGACGAAGAGGCTCTGTCGAAAGGAGTGTACAAGACGTACACCGAAGAGAACCTGCGCTACTCTCAGAACGCTCCCCTCTCGATGTACGAGGAGGTGAACACACGCTGCAACCTGCCTGCACAGATTGACATCGAGGCAACGGAGGGCATGGAGTACAAGTTCCTCTGCGTGGTTAAGGGCGGCGGCTCGGCCAACAAGACGTACTTCTATCAGGAGACAAAGGCAAGGATACAGAACCCCGGCACGCTGGTTCCGTTCCTCGTAGAGAAGATGAAGACGCTCGGAACGGCGGCTTGTCCTCCTTATCATATTGCCTTCGTGATAGGCGGAACATCGGCCGAGAAGAACCTCTTGACCGTGAAGCTCGCATCAACTCATTACTATGACAACCTCCCCACGACAGGAGACGAGACGGGAAGGGCCTTCCGCGACGTGGAGCTTGAGAAGCAACTGTTGGAAGAAGCGCACAAAATCGGACTCGGAGCGCAGTTCGGCGGCAAGTATTTCGCCCACGACATCCGCGTAATCCGCCTGCCGCGTCACGGCGCATCATGCCCAATCGGACTCGGAGTGAGCTGCTCTGCCGACCGAAACATCAAGGCCAAGATAACAAAAGACGGCGTTTGGATTGAGAAGCTGGACGATAATCCCGGCGAACTCATACCCGAAGAGCTGCGCAACGCTGGCGAGGGCGACGCCGTGCGCATTGACCTTAACCAGCCGATGAGCGAAATCTGCAAGATACTTTCACAATATCCGGTGTCTACCCGTGTAAGCCTCAACGGCACGATTATCGTAGCACGCGACATCGCTCATGCCAAACTGAAGGCTCGTTTGGACGCAGGCGAAGACCTGCCGCAGTATTTCAAAGACCATCCCGTGCTCTATGCAGGTCCCGCAAAGACCCCCGAAGGAATGCCTTGCGGCTCGATGGGCCCGACAACGGCCAACCGCATGGACCCGTATGTTGACGAGTTCCAAGACCACGGAGGCTCTATGGTGATGATTGCGAAAGGCAACCGCACACAGGTTGTTACCGACGCATGCAAGAAACACGGCGGTTTCTACCTCGGAAGCATCGGCGGTCCGGCTGCCGTTCTTTCGATGAACAGCATCAAGAGCATTGAATGCGTCGAGTATCCGGAACTTGGAATGGAGGCAATCTGGAAGATTAACGTGGTTGACTTCCCTGCTTTCATCCTCGTGGACGACAAGGGCAACGACTTCTTCAAGCAGCTGAAACCGTGGACTCCGTCATGCAAGTAAGTTCTTTAGCAGACAAGGGACGAGTTGACAAGTAACGAGTCAATATGCAACAAGCAGACAACGGGACTTCCGTTATCTGCTTGTTGTTTTCTATATAATGACAAACTACATTGCAATGAAACATTTTATCATCACTGTTTTGGCCGTAATTGCGGCCTCGGTGAGCGCTTACGCGCAGCCGAAAGGCGGCTTGAGACCGTACAGCGAATGGGAAGCCACGCAGTTTGTGGCGCTCACCGGCCACCAGCCTTCCGACTATGTGACGACCGACAACAACTGGGAGATAGTCTATGCGCTGCGCAATCCGATGACGGCAAGCGAACTGCGTAACAGCGGAATAACGTGTTCCGACAGCCAGTTGATGCTGCTTGAGGTCGGCGGAATTATCGAACGGCACGGCGGAAAGTGGCAAACGGTAATACCAATCCTCGACCAACAGCAGACCAAAGAGCTAAGAAACTTCGCCCGTGAGGTGGCCGCCGACATATACAAAGACTGCAAAACTGACTTCAAAAGGTTTGCCGAGGCAGCCGACAGCATGGGCTATGGGCGCAACGTTTTGTCCCTTACGTTCTCTTATTTGCTTGACGGCAGGATGTGGACGAAGCTCTTTCTCTTTGACGATTTCGGCAAAAAGACTACCTGGAGCGGCTGTTACTGGGTGTTGTACGAGCCGAGACAGAGTGCGGCTTACGGCACAAACGGCTACGGCGAGCAAGACTTGTGCCTGACATATCTTGACAGCAGAATTGCGCCCGGCGTCAAAACGATGGAGCGTTTGGCAGACGAGATAAGGCAGAACGGCAAAATATGTGATGCGGAACTTGCCAAAAAGCTCGCTGCTTACGGGCTTGTCGATGCCCAAGGCAACGCCCTTTTCCCGATAATCAGGCAGAAAGAAGACTCCTTCCATCAAACAACTGAACGCTTGGTGAACGCCATCAGCACCGGACTAAAAGGCCATTGCGGAGACATGTCGTCGCGTTTCGGCTTCCGTAATGCCGACGTTGCCGTGGTAGCTCTTTACCATGAGGTGATGTGGGAACTGATGGACACACTGCAAGAGGACGGCATCCTTACCGTGCCCGGCGTGTTCAAAGACGCCAAGACCAATTCAGACAAGCTCAACGAAACAGTGTTTTTCGTAGAAGGCGGCCTGATGCAATAACAAGAAAGCCCAGTTGTGGGCTTTCTTGTTTTATTCACTTACGCTTCAACAGGCAGTAACCTATCGCGCCGCCGAGTATCGACGCGGCGAAAATTCCTATCTTTGCCTGCATCAACATCATGCCGTCGGTGAAGGCAAGGGTGGATATGAACATCGACATTGTGAACCCGATGGAGGCCAGGAAGCCAAGACCTACGATGCGCCTCGCCGTCAACGCCTCGGTCTTCTTCGCTATTCCGAGCCACACAAGCAGGTAAACGGAGAGCGCGATGCCCAACGGCTTGCCGACGAGAAGCCCCAAGGCAACGCCCGGTGCGACGTTGGTCGAGAACACACTCTGCACGTCAAGCCCGGCGAACGACACCCCGGCATTGGCCAAGGCGAACACAGGCATGACGACGAACGACACGAACGGGTGCATGGCATGTTCCAAACGCTGCGACGGAGGGATGGCGTCGCGCGTGTCGTTCATCATGTCCGCGATGACTTCCACTTGCTCGTGTTCAAGCGTCGAGACGTTGTTAGGCTTTATTCCGGCGAACCGCCGCAGGTTGTTTGCCGCCCTTTTAAGATATAAAGGCTCGGGCAGACGGGCGTCTGAAGGTATGACGAAGGCTGCCAAAACGGCGGCTATCGTGGCGTGAATGCCCGACATCAGGAAGGCCGTCCACACTCCGCCGATGCCCAAGAGGCCGTAAAACAAGACGTTCTTCACGCCCATCTTGTTGGCGGCGAACATCACTCCGAGGAACGCCAGGCCGACGGCGATGTTGGCAAGCGATATTTCCGAGGTATAGAACAGCGCGATGACAACCACCGCCCCGAGGTCGTCGACGATGGCGAGCGTTGTCAGAAACACCTTGGCAGCCAGCGGAACGCGGTCGCCAAGGGCGTAGATTATGGCGAGAGAGAACGCAATGTCGGTTGCCATCGGTATTCCCCAGCCACCGGCCGACGGCGTTCCGGCGTTCAGCACGGTGTAAATCAGCGCCGGAACAATCATCCCGGCCACGGCGGCACCTATCGGAAGGATGGTGTTGCGGGGGTCGGCCAGCTCGCCGCCGATGAACTCGCGCTTCAGCTCAAGCCCCACAACGAAGAAGAACATCGACATAAGTCCGTCGTTAATCCAGTGGTGAAGCGAGTAGTAAAGGTAGTTCTCGCCGTTGAAAACGAAACCGAGCTTATGCTCGAACAGGTGGAAATACTCCTCGCTCCACGGCGAATTGGCCAGCAGCAAGGCCACAACCACACTTACGCCGAGCACTATCCCGGCCGACTTTTCCCTTTGTATGAACTGCTGCAAGGGCATGACGAGGCCCCGGCTTATTTTCTTCTGATACTTCATTGGCTATATTTTCATTGAAAATTACATGCTTTCAAGACGGCACAAAAAGAAGAGGATGCGCCATATCCTTCGCAATGGCGCGTCCTCTTTTCCTTTAGTCCAGTAACAGGATGCCTGTTCAACCATTAATTAAAAACATCCATATCAACAACTTGTTTTCTTTATTTCCCTCTCATCTTAGTGAAAAAACATCTCCATGACATCAAACATTTACCATCTTTCCAAACATCCCGTTACTCGAAAGTACATCACACGTTCATCAGTTGTCTAATATATCAGAGTTATTCTGACATTTCTTTTTCTCTGCATCGAGACCGTTGACAACTTATACTGTGCGTCTTTGTTTTCTGCTCTAAAGATAGTCATTCCCCGTCAACAATCCAAATTTTAAGGAAAGAAAATGCTTTGATTTTACATTTTTTATCAAATGGTTCATGAAAAGCTGCACAATGCTCACACATTGTGCAGCTTTTCATGAACGGTTATACGGTTTTAAGGTTATCAGGTTATACGGTTTGGGAACTATGCGGCAGTTCAAACAGCCATTAACATAATCCTAAAGCCATACCATCTCACGACCGTATAACCCTAAAACCGCATGACCTTATAACCCTAAACAACAAAACCCTGCCTCTTCAATGCCTCCATCATTCCGGCGGACATTGACTCGTTGTCTTTCTTTGTATAGCGTATGTCGGTGAAAATCTGCGCCAGCGTCTCCTTGTTATTGATGCGTACAAACTCGCGGTTCTCCTCCAACGCCTCCTTCGGGCCGTAGTAACGGTCGATGTCCTCGGGCGAATAGTCGTGGTAAGTCTCGTCGTGCACGAACGATTCGAGCGGCAGGCGGTCGGTCAGCGGAGGTTCCTCGGCGGGCCATCCCACTGTGAGCGTAGCCACGGGCATCACCAGTTCAGGCAGCTGCAGCACGTCGATGAGTGCCTGCGGCTGGTAAACGGTAGTGCCGAGGAAGCACAGTCCCAGCCCCTCTTCTTCCGCAAGGTTGCAGAAAGTCTGCGTGTAGAGCAGCGCGTCGGTGGCCGCGTTGATGAACGAAAGGAAGTTGTCATAGCCCGGTTCGGCCTTCCGGCAGCGGCACCAGCGGCTTGCGCGGTTGAAATCGGCGCACACCGTCAGCACCACAGGCGCTTCGGTAACCATCGGCTGGTTGAAATGCGCCGGGGCGAGCCGTTCCTTCATCTCCTGCGAGCGCGTCACAACGACGCTGTACAGCTGCATGTTGCCCATCGTCTGCGTGCGGGCGGCCTCGGCGAGGAGGCGGTTCAGCAGCCCGTCCGTCACCTCCTTGTCAGAATATTTGCGGATGCTCCGCCTTGTGTTTATCGTCTTCATAGTCTTCACCTTATTATTAATACAAGCGCAAAGTTAGTCAATTTCCGCCACACTGCAATGCCTGCGGCGGTGAAAAAGACACGAGGCACGAAACAGTCGTCCGCCGTCGGCTTTGCAAAAGGCCGTCTTTCACGCTGCAAAAGGCCGTCTTTTACCGTCCAAAAGGCCACCTTTCGGACGGTAAAAGGCGACCTTTTAGGCAGCAACATGTAACCCGTTGATTTTCAGCGGAATACAAACGGCTGTCCCATCGGTATTCATTCGTATGAAAACAAGTATTTTGACAACCTCATGCCAACGTGAAATGGCCTCCCATGTCCGTGCGGATTTGCAATCCGCACACGGTTTTATATGGGATTTGCAATCCCGTAACAATATGTCTCTATACAGTAACCGGTTCACAACTTAATGTATAAATCAAGGCGGATTGCAAATCCGCAGAAGAAAAGTTCTATGTGCGGATTACAAATCCGCACGGGCAAAAGAAACTCGCTTATAAATATTTGCCGGACAGGCACAAATCATAACACTTTAATCCACATTTGAGGCTGACTGTGACAAAAAGCCCGACGAAAGGCTTGGAACTTTCAACTAAATTCCATATCTTTGCCGATAGTTAAGTTTATTTATCTTTAACCAAAACTTGTATCATTATGAAAAAGTTATTGATGGTAGCGCTCTTCGCAATAGTTGCGGTAGGCGCAAGTGCACAGAAGAACTGGACTATATGGTGGGGCGGCAACGTTGCCAACATCACTGACGCTGATTCAGAGTTCAAGGCATTGAACATCGGTGTATCTTATACGGCTCCCATCGCCGACGCTTTCGACTGGTCGGCAGGCGTTTCTTACACCACCAAGGGTGCAAAAGGCTGGGACCCGGGCTTCATCCAGCTGGAAGGAAACGGTGCTTGGAACTTCGTTGACAGCGACGAGGCCAAGGTCGGACTCTTCACCGGTCCTTACTTGGGATTTATGATAAGTGACGACGATGCGCCGGGAAATACCATCGACTTCGGTTGGCAGGGCGGCGTTGTTGCCGGATGGAAGTTCCTCTCGCTGAAAGTCGGCTACGAGTACGGCTTCTGCAACCTTGTAGAGAAGATTGACAGCAAACCCGGCGACTTCTTCTTCCGTATCGGTTTCAGGTTCTAAAAGTATCTTAGACACCTAAATACGACAAAAAACAAAGCGTCACGGACGGTTGTCCGTGACGCTTTTTGTATGTCATTACCTTCCATTCAGTTCACAACGAGCTGTAACGGCTGATGAGTTTGCGGCGGAAAAAGCGGCCTACCTTAACATAGTCGATGCCCTCAAAGGGCGGATAAAAGCGGCAGATGTTGTCACGGACCTCAAGCAGGTAATTGATGTTGACGATGAACTTCTGGCTCACCTGCACAAAGCTGTTGTCTATTCCCAGCAGGACGTCCTTGCTTACGCCGCGCTTCAGGCGCAGCGGACGGTCACACCCGGCGGCCACAACAGTCCATACGCGCGCCTCATGGTCGTAAAGGAACACGCAGATGTCGCGTATCCTGACAAGCCTGAAGTCAACCGAGTTTGTATAAAACAGCAGCTTTCCGCCGTCACGCTTTACCGAACCGGCCTGCTGCGAGCGCACCGCGCCGTCCTGCCTGTCGGCAAAAAAGCGCGTCATGATGGTGTCAAGCTCGGCCTCGTCGACAGGTTTCAGCAGGAAGTCGAACGCCCTGTTGCGGAACGCCGGCAGCATATAGTCGCTGTAAGCGGTGTATATCACCACATAACACCAGAAGTCTGCCTCCTCCTTCAGCCGTTCGAGAAACTGCAACCCGGTCATGTCAGGCAACTCCATGTCAAGGAACAGCAGCTCCGGCTTGTACTTTATGACCTGCTCTATGCCGTCCTCGCCGCAGTCGGCGGTAGCAGCCAGCGTCACGTCCTCATACTTTCCGAGCTTCGCGGCCAGGTCATCAATGGCCGCCCTCGTGTCGTCTACAATTATCGCGTTCATGGTTTTTCAGTTCGTTTCAATGCCTTTCAGTCCCGGAAGCCTCATACCCCGGGGCATGGTTATAGCCACCTCGCAACCCTCTACACTGCCGTCGGCAGCGCGCAAGTTCCTTATTCCAAGGCTCATCTTGTTCTTATTATATCTGTTTATCAAGCCGATTGTGCTGCGGATTACCTTCAGTCCCGTGCCGGTTGACGACGGGTCGCCTCGCCGGATGTCAAAACCCGTGCCGTTGTCGGTCACCGTTATGCGGCATTCGGCCTCATCCACGGCCACTGCCACACGCAGACGCTTGCGCCCCTCGCGGCGTTTCAGGCCGTGCTTTATGGCGTTCTCAACAAGGATTTGTATGAACATTGACGGTACCATGACACCTTCAAGCACGCCATCGGCCGGCGCGCTTACGCTGAAGTCAAGCCCTCCGTCGACGCAGTTGCCCTCAACGCTGGCGTAATACTTCACGAAGTCAAGCTCTTCTTTCAGCGAAACGTAGTACCGTCCCGACATGTTCAGGTTGGCGCGGATAAGCCTTACGAGGCCCATCAGCTCGTCGGCGTCGCCCTTACGGGCATTGGATATGCGGTTGTTGAGCACGTTGAAGATGAAGTGGGGCGATATTCGGGAGCGCACGTTGACAAGCCTCAGCTGCATAAGCTGCATGTGCATGGCAAGCCTTCGCTTCCGTGTGTATGTAAATACGTAAAGAAGCAGCAGGGCGAGAGCCGCCGCCGTGAGCACGCCTATGTACAGGCCGAGGCGCGCCTCGTGTATGTCGGCGTCCTTGGCTTGCAGCTCAATCTGGTGACTCAGCTGAAGAGTGTCCTGCGCATAGCGCATCATTATTTCCGAGGCGCGCATGTTCGCTATGTTGTGTTTCAGCGAGTCGTTGCGCCGTATGTCGTCGCAAAGGTTGAGGTATGCGGCCTTGTAGTCGCCCTTCCGCATGTAGTATTCGCGCAGGTAGCGGCTGCGTATGTTCACCATGTTGTAGTCTATCGTGGCCGTAGTGTCCTCGCTGTCGAGCAGGCGGCGCACGGCTGACGTGTCGCCGGCCTTCAGGGCGATGCCCATCTGTATCGTGTGGCAGTAGTATATGGCCGTTGCGTCGCCCAGCTTAGCGAAGTATGCGTACGCCTCGTCAACCAGCCGCCGCGCCTCGGCTGTCTGCCCGAGGTTCAGCTTCACGTCAGCCATGTTCACCTTGCACAGGTACATCTCATAGCTTGACAGCATGCCGTTGCGCTCAAGCAGGCTGCGCATGCGCGTGAAGACGGCTTCCGCGCCGCGGTAGTCGCCCTTGTAATAATAGTAATTGCCGTAATTGTTGAGGAAATAGAGCTGCATGTTGAGCGGCAGCAGCTCCATCTTTTCATCTGCCGTGCGGTAACACGAGCCTGCAAGGTCGAAGTCTCCGAGGTTCAAATATATTCGGCCGAGGCCCATGTACAGGCTGGCATAGTCTTTTTCAGGCAGTTTGAGCGAGTCGGCAAGGAACAGCGCGCGGCGGTACCACCATGCGGCGTGGGGCATGTCGTTGGCCGCCACGTAGGCGTCGCCCAAGTTTGCGCACACGTCGGGCAGGCGGTATTCGGCGTCACTGCCGAAGAGCAGCGAGTAAGCCTTTGAGTATGCGGCCACCGCCTTGCCCGGCCTGAAGTGCAGCTTGTGGTAGTAACTGCCCTTGGCGTTCAGCAGAAAAGCCTCCATGCCCTTAATCCTCGGCGTGCGTCCGTGCGCCGCAAGGAAGCTGCCTACCTGCCGCCAGCGCAGCTCGGCGGTGTCAGGCACGCCGCGCTGCACGTTGTAACGCATCAGGCGCAGGTACCAGTCATAATAGTCAAGGCTGTCTGCCGCCTTGGCCATGGCATCCTTTATGATGGTCAAGGCATGCGGAGAGTTGACCGCGACGGAATCGTCGACGGCTGCGAGCATGGCCGTAAGGCTGTCGCTCCGCCTGTCTGCATGCGCATGCTTGCCGCCGCACGACATTGCGGCAACACACACCGCAGCGGCAAACACAGACAAAGCCAACCGCGTGAATGCCGTCATAGTAAAATCACCTCCACAGAATTAACATTCATCTTTCATGCAATAAGCGCAGCTCAAGCGTGCAAAAGGCTGTATGACAAGCATCTTGCACGGTGCGGCTTACTCCGTGCAAAGATATGAAAAAATACTTAAAAAACGGCATTTGGGCGTTGTCAAATAGGCCTTTTATCATAAAAATGAAACAAAACGGCAAACAAACGCAAAACCGGCGGCATGAAGTTGCAATGTTTTGAATTAAGAGTTAGCGGCATGTAACTCTTTACGCCTTATTCAAAACACGGCAAATCAGAAGGCAAAAGGCCATCTTTTGCACGACAAAAGGCCGCCTTTCAGAAGCTGAAAGACGGCCTTTTGGAAACCCGTTGGCAGTCAACGGGTTACAGGATGGTTTTATTTCACGTTGCCGACCTTGACAAGATACTCGGCTATCTGCACCGCGTTGAGCGCCGCACCCTTGCGTATCTGGTCGCCGCTGAGCCAGAAGGTGAGTCCGTTCTCGTCGGCCAGGTCCTTGCGTATGCGGCCTACGAACACGTCGTCCTTGCCAGCCGTGTCCAACGGCATCGGGTAAACGAGGTTAGAGGGGTCGTCCTCAAGCGTTACGCCGGGCGCAGCCGCCAGGGCCTCGCGCGCCTCCTCGACGCTTATCGGACGCTCCGTCTCAATCCAAACCGACTCTGAGTGCGCCCTGAGCGACGACACGCGGACGCACATTGCCGAGCATTTCACGTCGCTGTGCATGATTTTGCGCGTCTCGTTAAACATCTTCATCTCCTCCTTGGTGTAGCCGTTGGGCTGGAAAACGTCGATTTGCGGAATGACGTTGTATGCCAGCTGGTGAGGGAACTTACTTACGGTAACAGGCTCGCCGTTGACAAGCTGGCGGTACTGTTCCTGCAATTCGGCCATCGCCGCGGCGCCCGCGCCGCTCGCACTCTGGTAGCTTGCAATGTGTATGCGGCGTATATGGCTGAGCCGTTCGAGCGGCTGCAGCACAACAACCATCATTATTGTGGTGCAGTTAGGATTGGCGATGATGCCGCGCGGACGGTTGAGGGCGTCCTCGGCGTTGCACTCGGGCACAACCAACGGCACGTCGTCGTCCATGCGGAATGCACTCGAATTGTCAATCATAACGGCTCCATACTTCGTAATGTCTGCCGCAAACTCCTTGGATGTGCCGGCTCCGGCCGAAGCGAATGCTATGTCTATGTCCTTGAAATCGTCGTTGTGCTGAAGCAGCTTAACCTCATACTCCTTGCCCTTGAAAGTGTACTTGGTTCCAGCCGACCGCTTCGAACCGAACAACACGAGGTTGTCAATCGGGAAATCTCTCTCTGCGAGCACCCTGAGAAACTCTTGTCCCACGGCTCCGCTCGCGCCTACAATTGCTACGTTCATATTATCCTTTCTCTTTTTTATATTCGGAAGTTAAAGAAGTTAATGGAGTTAAAGAAGTTAAAGACAAATGCCTCGCCTGCAAACAGACGCTTATTGCCGTCTGACATAACACGTATGCTTATATCAACAATGGTGAGACATTTGTCTTTAACTTCTTTAACTCCATTAACTCCTTTAACTTCCTGTGGTTCTTTTTCGCCTGCAAAAGTACAACTTTTAAGCCGAACGTTATAAAATGATGATTTTTTTTTGCAATTTTGCACGTAAAAACGCTGCTTACTGTACATTTCATGCCTGATTTGTCACAATATTTTCCCATAACGTCGCCCACGATGATATTCTTCGTCGTGCTGTGCATCATCCTCTTCGCGCCCATCATCATGGGCAAGCTGCGCATTCCGCACATTGTGGGGATGGTGCTGGCAGGAGTCGCCATCGGGCCTCACGGGCTGAACATCCTGGCTAAAGACAGTTCGTTCGAGCTGTTCGGACACGTCGGCCTGTACTACATCATGTTCCTCGCCGGGCTTGAAATGAACATGAGCAACTTCCGCAAGAACCGCGTGCGGACGTTCACCCACGGCATAATGGCCTTTGTCATACCTATGGCGATGGGCTTCGTCATCAACCGTTCAATACTCGAATACAGCGTGATGACGTCAATCCTTCTGGCCAGCATGTACGCCTCGCACACCATCATCACCTACCCCATCGTAATGCGGTACGGACTTACGCGCCAGCGCAGCGTCACCATAGCCGTTGGAGCGACGGCCATCACCGACACGCTGACGCTGCTCGTGCTCGCAATAGTAGGCGGAATGTTCAAGGGCGAGATAACGGGCGGCTTCTGGCTGATGCTGTTCCTTAAGTTCGCCGTCGTGTTCCTCGTCATCATGTACGTATTTCCGCGCATCGCAAAGCACTTCTTCCACAGGCATGAGGACAACGTGGTGCAGTTCATCTTCGTGCTCGCCATGACATTCCTCGGCGCGTGCATGATGGAACTTATCGGCATGGAAGGGCTGCTCGGAGCGTTCCTCACCGGACTGGTGCTCAACCGCTACGTGCCGAACGTGTCGCCGCTGATGACCAATCTCGAATTCGTCGGCAACGCCATCTTCATACCTTACTTCCTCATAGGCGTGGGAATGCTCGTCAACGTCAAGCTGCTCTTCGGCGGAATGGCGACAATCCAGGTGGCCGGAGTGATGATATTCGTTGCCCTCACGAGCAAGTGGCTCGCCTCACTGTTCACCCAAAAGCTTTTCGGCATGCGCGGAGTGGAGCGCGAACTGGTGTTCGGCTTGAGCAACGCACAGGCCGGAGCGACACTGGCTGCCGTCATGGTGGGTTACAACCTCATAATGCCTGACGGGCAACGCCTGCTCAACGACGACGTGCTCAACGGCACGGTGATACTCATTCTCGTAACATGTATCTTCAGTTCGTTCATGACCGAGCGCGCGTCGAAGCGCATAGCACTCGAGTCGCAGACCGCCGTTCCCGAGGACGACAAGGGTGACGACGAGAAAATAATGGTGCCGATGAAACATACGGAGACGGCCGACACGCTCGTAAGCCTTGCCACGATGATGCGCAACAGGGTGCTCAACCGCGGCATAGTGGCCCTCAACATCGTCTACGACGACACCAACAGGCTGAAGTTCCAGGAACGTGGCAGGCGGCTGCTGGAGCACGTCGTGAAGACAGCCAACAGCACGGGGGTGATGGTTCAGACGCAAGTGCGCATCGCAACGAACATAATCAACGGAATAAAGCACGCCTTCAAGGAGTTCAACGCGTCGGAGATTGTCATGGGAATGCACAACGGCGACGAGGAGGACGGCAAGTTCTGGGGCGAGTTCATACCGGGACTCTTCTCCGGACTGAACCGCCAAATCACAATAGTGCGCTGCCTGCGGCCGCTCAACACGATACGCCGCATACAGGTGGCGGTGCCGTCGCGCGCCGAGTTCGAGCCTGGTTTTTACCGCTGGCTGGAACGTCTTACACGCATTGCGGAGAACCTTGAATGCCGCATACAGTTCCATGCGAAGCACGAAACGCTGTCGCTCATCAGCCAATACGTGCAGAACCGCCACCCGGAAGTGCGTGCGGAATATACCTACATGGCGCATTGGATAGACGTTCCGGCGCTCGCCGACAGTGTCGCCGACGACCACCTGTTCGTTGTAATCACCGCACGCAAGGGCACAATATCTTACAAATCGGCTCTCGAACGCCTGCCGGAAGAGCTTACCCGGTACTTCTCGGGAAAGAGCATCATGATTATCTTCCCCGACCAATACGGCGAACCGGTGGGCGCAATGACGTTCGCCGAGCCTCAACACCATGAACAACGCAGCGCATACGACGTGCTGACAACATGGTTCAGGAAACATTTTAGATAAGGTCATACGGTTTTACGGTTATGAGGTTGTGCGGTTTCATACCACATATACAAACATATCACAACCCGAAAAACCGTATAACCGCACAACCACATAACCGTAAAACCGAATAGAATGATTGACATCAAAGGCATAACAAAGAGTTTCGGCTCACTGCAAGTGCTCAAAGGCATCGACCTGCACATAGAAAAAGGCGAGGTGGTGAGCATCGTAGGGCCGAGCGGAGCGGGCAAGACAACGCTGCTCCAGATTATAGGCACGCTGGACAAGCCCGACAGCGGCGGAATAATAATCAACGGAACAGACGTGATGAAACTTAGTTCGAGAAAGCTGTCGGAGTTCCGCAACAAGCGCATAGGCTTCGTGTTCCAGTTCCACCAACTGCTGCCGGAGTTCACGGCGGTGGAGAACGTTATGCTACCCGCGCTGATTTCGGGAGCGTCGAAAGGCGAAGCGAAGAAGCGTGCGATGGAGCTTCTTGACTTCATGGGGCTTTCAGAGCGCGCCGGACACAAGCCGGCCGAGCTGTCGGGAGGCGAGAACCAGCGCGTTGCCGTTGCCCGGGCTTTGGTAAACAAGCCTGCCGTCATACTGGCCGACGAGCCGTCGGGCAGCCTGGACTCGAAGAACAAGGCTGAGCTTCACCAGCTTTTCTTCGACCTTCGGGACAAGACCGGGCAGACGTTTGTCATCGTTACGCATGACGAGAACCTTGCAAGCATAACCGACCGGACTATCAAGATGAAGGACGGAATGCTGGAAACGGAAGGCGAGAGTGTACCAACACCCACCCAAACCCTACCGAAGGGAGGGAGTCCGGACACCGAAGAGGGCTGCAACGACACCGCAACCACCCCACAAGAATAGACCTTTTTTATTTATAAAACCACTACATCCACCCCCGAAAGTATCCGACAAAAATATTCAAACTCCCTCTCCTCGAGAGGGTTGGGGTGGGTAAAAAGCTTTAATTATGGACTTTATAAGATTAGGCGACTACAACCGCATGACCGTTGTCAAGACAGTTGACTTCGGCGTTTACCTTGACGGCGGCGAAGAAGGCGAAGTGCTGCTGCCTGCGAGATACGTGCCCGACGGCTGCAAGGAGGGCGACGAGCTTGAAGTCTTTGTCTACCTTGACAACGAGGAGCGTCTTGTGGCTACGACACAGACACCGCTGGCCAAGGTGGGAGACTTCGCTTACCTTGAAACAGCGTGGGTGAACGAGTACGGAGCGTTCCTCAACTGGGGACTGATGAAAGACCTTTTCTGCCCCTTCCGCGAACAGAAAATGAAGATGGAGAAGGGCAAGAGCTACATTGTTTACGTACACATAGACGACGAAAGCCACCGCATCGTGGCCTCGGCAAAGGTAGAACACTTCTTCGACCCGTCGTTCCCGCCTTATCGGAATGGCGACGAGGTTGACCTGCTTGTATGGCAGAAGACAGAACTCGGCTTCAAAGTCATAGTTGACAACCGCTACGCCGGGCTTGTGTACAAGAACCAGATATTCAAGGACATACATACGGGCGACCGCATGAAGGGCTACATCGACATAGTGCGTGAGGACGGAAAGATTGACGTGAAGCTGCAGCCTACAGGATGGCGGATGACGAAGGAGACGGCCGACGTGCTGCGCGAATACCTCGAAACGCACGGAGGCGTATGCCGCCTTACCGACAAAAGCCCGGCGGAAGACATCTACCGTGAGTTCCAAGTGAGCAAGAAAAGCTACAAAAAGGCCATAGGCGACCTGTACAAACGGCGGCTCATAACAATAGAAGAAGACTGCATCAGGCTATGCAATGGCGGCAAGCGCCGCTGACACGGCGACAAAACACACAACAGGGGCAAGGCACTTCCACTTCGGAACGTGCCTTGCCCCGTTTTTTATCAGCATGCAAAACCCCAAAAAACACATACACACATGACAACAATAAGCATCGAGATTTCACCTGAACTAATGCAAGCCTGCGGCGGAAACATACACATAGAGCTGTGCGGCGGCGGCCCGGCGGCAGCGGCCGGCCACGCAGCACGCAGCACCGAGACCGTAGGCGCATACATCGAAAGGCTCGTTCGCCGCATGGAGGACGAGGGACGGCACAGCACGGCGGCCAACTACCGCTGCGCCCTGAGGAGCATCGACAGGCTGTGCGGCGGCGGAAAGCTCACCCTCGAGCGCATCGACGAGGCCGCCATGCGCCACTACGAGGCCCGGCTGAAGCACGACGGGCTGAAAATGAACACCGTATCGTTCTACATGCGCACGCTGCGCGCGGCATACAACATGGCCGTAAGCGAGGGCCTTACGCCCGACCGGCACCCCTTCCGCAGCGTGTACACGGGCATAGGGGCTACGGGCAAGCGCGCCGTAGGCCTGGACACGATAAGGATGATAAGCCGCATGCAGCCCGGAACGAGGCGCATGGCCATGGCGAGAGACATGTTCATGTTCAGCTTCTACACGCGCGGCATGGCCTTCATCGACATGGCCTACCTCAAGAAAGCCGACTTGCACGACGGCATACTGACCTACCGCAGGCACAAGACGGGGCAGACGCTAACCATGAAATGGGAGAAGTGCATGCAGGACATCATCGACGCCCACCCGACAGGGGGCAGCGCATACCTGCTGCCGATAATATGCGACGCCGGACGCGACAGCCGCAAGCAGTACAAGAACATGCAGAACGACATAAACCTGATGCTACGCCGGATGGCACGAGGGCTGCACCTCGAGGCAAACCTTACCATGTACGTGGCCCGCCACTCGTGGGCGAGCATCGCCAAGGACATGGACATACCCATAAGCGTGATAAGCGAAGCGCTGGGGCACAGCTCACTCAAGACGACGCAGATATACCTCAAGTCAATAGACAGGACGGCAATAGACCGGGCGAACTCGAAAATCATCGGCAGGATGTAATGCTGACGGAATTCAAAATGCCACCTTTTGCAATGTAAAAGGCCATCAATTGCACGCTAAAAGGCCACCTTTTGCAAGGCGAAAGGCGGCCTTTCGGCAATACGCTGACAGCCAGCGGATTACAAACGGCGACAAGACACGCCGCGACATACAGAAAAACGCGGAAGGCACGACGCCCTCCGCGCAGTAATGAAGAAATTAAATATAATGCGGACGTGCCTCACGGCAAATCCGCACGCTTACTTTCCATCCGGCAAGCCCGGCGCCACAGCGCCGCATGCTGCCGTCTGCAAAATCGTAGTAAAGGAGAATACTGCAGACTTTCACAAGCCCGTAATGAGGCGTATTCTCCTACCTGCAATCGACTAATTAGATATAATGCATATCGATACGCGGTTCAAGTCGTTCTCAGTGAACGGCTGAACGCGGTCTCCCTTGTGACTGACGCGGATGCGAGAAGCGTCTACGTGGTGAACGTCCACAAGCAGGCGCTTCACAGCATCGGCGCGGCGGGCGGACAGGCGCTCGTTGATTTGGCGAGTGCCGGTGCCTGCGTCGGCGTAGCCCGTCACCTCAATGATTGCCGTCTTATGATTGTCTAAATATTCTGCAAGCTCTTTCACCTTGGCCGCCTCTGACGGGCGCACCTCGCTCGAGTTGATTTTGAAGAACACGTCGCGGCGGACAGGCTCTTCCACAACAGCCTCCACGGGTTCGGGCTGAGGCTCGGGAGCGGGCTTCTGCGCCGGTTCCTCCGTCACGGGCGGCTCGACAGGCGTCACGGGCACAGTCACCGCAGCAGCCGGACGCGCAGCCTTGCGCGTCTTGCCGAGGCGTATGGTGATACCGGCCACGGCGTTGAAGTACCAGTCGGCATTGCCAGCCTTCTTCGAGTTGTAATGGTCGGACAAGACGTTGGCTGAGCCTTCAAGCCCGAGGCTTACGCGGTCGCTCAGGCGGAAGTCCAGACCGAGGCCGCCGCGGCCAACGGCGCGCACCTTCGTTCCTGTCCAGTTATAGCGAAGGCTGTAACCGGCGGAAGCAAGCTCGTTCGCTTCGTCGTTGCCGAAGCCGATATTGGCGCCGCCGCCGACAAACGCCGTCAGGCTGAAAACACGGTCGGGGTTGTAGCCGAAGACGGCGTTCGACAGGTTGAACATCACGTCAACGACAGGCGCTACGTAGTTGTACTTGTAGGTTATTGCGCCCGGATTGCCGCCGTTCCCGTATCCGCAGAGGCCACCCTTGCTCTCCCAGGCACCGACGGAAAGCCGGGCGCCAAGCCAAGGGGTGAACTGGTAGCCGCCGGACAGCTGGACCGTGGGCGACAGAAGGTCGCCGAAGTCAGCCTCGCCAAGAGTGTACTGGGCGCCGCCATGAGCACTGATGAACCAGTGGGGAGTGAACTCCGGGCCGGCCTTCAGGCTGTCGGCACCCTGCGCGGAAGCTCCTGCTGAACATGCCAGAAGCACCGAAACAAACAATAATTTTATATGGCGCATAGACTAAATGTTTTAAGTTGATGAAAAAGTCAGTTGTTGCTGCTGTTGCCTTCACGCGTCTGCTCGGCTATGGTAAGATACCACTGGCCTGACACACGCACGGGGTTGACGCTGCACTTAAGCGTGTTAGGCTGCGTGCTTCCTTCCGGCTTCTCGAAAAACTCGATGGTGTATCTCACCTCGGTGTCGGTATCGCTGTACATCAGCAGCTTGTCAATCTTGTACGACAAGACGGGAAAATCCTCCATGTTACGCCGAATCTCGGCCGCACGCTTGTCAGACAACGGATACATGCTGCCGTCCTTCAGCTCGTACAACTGCGTCAAGGCGCCGTCTATGTCGTTGTCTTTCAGCGTGTCAAGGAAGCGCCTCGTAAGGTTGAGCACATCCGCCGTGTCGGCTGCCGAGCGTTTCATTTCCTGGCTCATGCGCGGGTTCACTGGCGCGTCCGTGTTCGGTTTGTCCTTCTTTCCGCCGCATGCTGACAGGCAGACAGCCACGGCCGCCGCCATGACGAGTGTAAAAACATGTTTCATTCTAAAAACCTCCTTCTTTTTAAAAGAGAGCACCCCTTGCTATGAAGGAGTGCTCCCGGTAATGTGTTCTACATCCTGCACCCCGCGGTACGGGCAGCATTCAGTATCAGTGGATTAGCGCCTCTTAGCGTTTGAAGGCACCTGGCCGCGCGGATAGAGACGAACCTTCACAGCTTCAGTGATTACACCGTATGCATAACGTGTAGTTGCCGGGATGAATACGTTGCACTCAGTCTCCACGTTAGAGCCGCCGTTGTTAAGGAACGTCAGTTTGTCGCCATTCTTCGTGATAGAGAGCTTGATGTTGCCGTTGGTTACACGCTCGATTTCAGCGGCAGTCATGCAGTCTTCATACTCGAGGTTGTCGTCCACTACGATGTTGCCACCTTCAGCCTTCATGCCATAACGTACAGCAGAGAGGTCGAATGTCGGGTCTTTAACATCGTACCACTGGTACAGTTGAGTAGCATACTTCTCGAACTCAGTGTTGTCCTTGACAGTCTTAGCGACAGTGTAGCCGCGGAAGTCAGTCATCGTGAACGCGTCAGCACAGCTGATAGAAGAACCTGAAACGAGACCTTCCTCAAAGTATCCGGCGAGGTTTGCGTTCACACGCAGCGGAGAAACGAGGCATACAGTGTAGTCCTTAACAGGAACAACGTTCCACTGGTTGAGCTTAGCCCAGATGCCGATGTTAACCTTAATGTCATGAGTTCTCTTCGGAGTGCGGCCGTCAGCCTCATTCTCCTGTGACAGTTTGTTCATCAAAGGCCAGTTAGCCTCGTTGTTAGGAGCAGCATACAGACTTGCAGTTCTGTAGTTCAGGTCGTTGTCCCAAGACTCATGTCCGGTGTTCCAAGCCAAGCGCAGAGCCTGATCTGTGCCGCGTACGAGCTGGTAAGCGCCGAACTGTCCATAAGGAACTCCCTCTGTTTCAAGAGGCTCTGTGCCGCTGTAGTTAGCGCGATAGCCGTTTACTGACTGGTCGAGAGAGAACTGGATGTCCCATGTACCGCACTCAGGTATGTCGTTTACGATGAACGACTGGTCGTTCTTATATGTAAACGCGTTCATCAGGTTGTTACGGAACTCAACGATGCTCTTGCCTTGCGCAGCCTTTGAACCATACTGGATGGCCATTACATCGTGGCTCTCGTACGGGTCATACCAGTAGTTCTGATAGTAACCGTTGATTGACGGGAGTTTCGGCAGGTTGATTGTGAAGCTCCAGTTCATAACGAGGTCAGGATATTCCTCGGGCAGGCTCGACTTGAACGTTACCTTTGCAGTGAACGTCTTGCTGTCGTTCGGATAAATGTCAGTGATGTCCTCGGGAGCGAGTGTCCATGTTGCAACGATTGCGTCGCCCTGTTCGTTGGTCGAAGACTTGAATATCGGCATATTGGCGACTGACGTTGTTTACTTGTTGCTGCCAATAAGCTCACTTGTGATGTCACGTGCCGGATATACAGTCTCGAACGTTTCCTGTGACATACCCTCAGAAGTTACCTTCTCATAAATCTGACTTACAACCCATTCCCAGTCAAGTGACGCTGTCATTGTGTTGCAGTTGAGGGTAGCTTCATCGTCTCTTTCTGCAAGAACGACGTCCTCAAGTTTCTTAGCAGTCCACTTAACCTTCATGTAACGCTCGTCAACGAGCTGGTTGCGTACTGTATCGCAAAGCATGATACGCACGATAGGCTCCTTGCCGATAGCGGCGCGGTTGTCTGTAGTTCCACTCGGAAGCTTAGACGAGAGGATACCTTCGGGAGTTACGCTCGCGAACTCCTGCTGGTTGGTATTATGGTCGGCACCTGTATTGTAAACCTTTGTCGGGATGGCAAAGCGGAACGCAAGGCCATACTTCTTCAGTTCATCCTTGACTATCTCAATGTGAGCATCTGAGCTTGTGCTGAAGCAGCCGGTGACAATTGTTGTCAGGTCGAACTTCTCGTTGTAGTTGATTTGCTTTACGACATACTTCGTATCGTTGTCAACTTGTGAAGCCCAAACTGATGCACTGTCAGCGTAGTGGTGCAGTTCGTCAGACTCATTCCAAGTAAGGCGTGCTATTCTCGGCCTGAAGTCGGTCTGAACGAGGCGTGAGTTCTCCGAGTAAACATCGGTGGTTGAGCCGTCCTTGTTGAAACGGGGAACCTTCAATGCTACGATGTATGTCTCGTCTGAGCCGAGGTCGAGGCTCTCGGTGTTGGTCTTCTTCAGGTAAACCGTCATGAGACCGTTCTCGAAACTCTTGATGCCATTGTACGTAACAGGTGAATTTTCAACGACGCTTCTAACCTGTGCACGTGCAGCAACGTAGTCGATGTTCTCCTGGTCGATGCCTGAAAGCTGCACTGCGCTCGGGTTGAGACGGTATGTAGCAGTGGTCATACCGTTGTCAACGAGTATTGCAGAAGCTCCGGTAAGTTCCTTCTCACCGCTCGTTCCGGGAGCTACGGGAACATAGTTGAGCACCTTGAACTCGATAGCCTCGATACCGCCTACGTACAAATCGGGAACAAGGGCGATGCTGCTGAGCAGCTTCTCAACGAACACCGTAAGGCCGTTTACATTCTCGTTGATGTTCTTGTTGATGTCATCGCTAAGTGTATTCAGCTTGCCTTCAAGATATGTCTGGAGGTCGCTGAGGTCAGCGTCTGTAGCGTAGTTGGCCAGCTCATCCTGCAAGTCGGCGATTTGAGCAAGCGCATCTTCGATATTACCGCTGAGAGTTTCGAGGTCATACTTGTCAAGCATTTCCTTCATTTCCTTCAAATCTTCAGAAGAAGGCAGGTTATTGAGCTGTTCCTTCAGCTTGTCAATCTGTCCCTGATAGTCAGCAGTGGCGATTTCATCCTTGAAATCCTGCAAAGCCTCAGCCTGCGCCTCAAGGTCTTTCTTTACAGCTTCCTTGGCTATGGCTTCAATGTCAAGACCTTCAAGCGTAGAAACCTTGCTCTCCAGCTGGGCGATGCGCTCCTTCAGCTTGGCGATGTCACCGTCAGCCGCGGTCAGCGTTGCGAGGGTATTCTTTATGCCTTCAATGTCTTCACTGTAGCTTGCCATTGCCTCGTCTATCTGCGCAATCTTTGCCTCATAGGTAGACTTCAGCGCCGCAAGGTCACCCTCAAGCGTAGCCACGCGTGCCTCGAGAGCCGTTACGGTAACCTGGTCAGCCTTGCCGTCGATAGCCGCCTGCAGTTGCGTTTTTGCATCGGAGATTTGTGTCTCAAGCTCGGTTTTCGCTGCATTCAGTTCCTCCGTAAGGGAGGTTCGCATAGTTTCAAGCTCGCTCCGCAAGTTGGTGACGTCGTCACGCACGCTGTTGATGTCGTCGTCATAGTCCTTACAAGAAACAAGCATGCCAACTGATGCCACTGAAAGCGTCATCAGAAGCAATGCACTAAAAAACTTTCTTTTCATTTGACTAATTGATTTAAATTAAACGTATATGTATAAAAGTTCTTGCCTTAGCCACTAACTACACACCTCTTAGCAAGAGGTAGGTAGGCATTAACGGCTGAAAACCGTTTCAAACAACGGTTTTCAGGGCAGCAAAAAGACAAATGTTTGTTTTTCGCAGTTTTTCAAAAAAAAATGTACTTTTACTTGCTCAATTGGTTTTTTATCTATATTTTTGCAGCGAGAAAGTACCTACCTCTTGCTAAGAGATAGGTACTTTTTGTTTATCCGTATGTTAAAAACAGCAAAATCCGGCGCTTTTCACCTATTTATATTATATAGGCAACAGCCACGGAGACGGATGTATGAGGCTTTATGCTTATCTTCGCACACGTTAATTCACATAAAAGCACTAACGACATGGACAAATTCAGAAAACTCATAGCCATTGAACCGGTCAGCATGACGGCCGAAGCGCAGGCGCGGCTGAAGGCTTACGCCGACGTGACAGAGATGTACCCGGACGTTCCGCATGGACAAGACGAGATTGCAAGGCGCATAGGCGACGCCGACGCCGTACTTCTAAGCACCACCTCAAGGCTGCCGGCGGAGACGCTGGCGCGGTGTAAAAGCCTGCGGTACGTAGGCATGTGCTGCTCGCTCTACTCGCCTGAGAGCGCCAACGTTGACATCCGCTACGCCGAGGCTCACGGCATCTGCGTGAAGGGAATACGCGATTACGGCGACGAGGGCGTGGTGGAATACGTCATAAGCGAGCTTGTGCGCTGCCTCCACGGGTACGGCATGGAGCCGTGGTTCGGCAGTCCGAGCGAGATAACAGGACTGAAAGCGGGCATCGTAGGCTTGGGAAAATCGGGCGGAATGATAGCCAACGCACTGAGCCGTTTCGGAGCGGAAATCGAGTATTTCGCACGCGGCGAAAAGGCGTGGGCCGAGGAAAAGGGCTACCGCTTCACACCGCTCGGCGACCTGCTGGAGCGCAACGACGCCGTGTTCTGCTGCCTCAACCGCAACACCGTGCTGCTGCATGAGGCCGAGTTCGCACGCCTCGGCAACCACAAACTGCTGTTCAACACGGGGCTTTCGCCTGCATGGGACGAAGATCCGTTCGCCCGTTGGCTTGACGGCGACAACCTCTGCCTGTGCGACACCGCAGCGGCGGCAGGCGGCGACCGCTTTACCGGCCATCCGCATATACGTTGCATGAACGCGTCTTCAGGCATGACGCTACAGGCTTACCGCCGACTTGGCAACAAGGTTATTGCCAATATCGAGGAGTTTTTGCAGGGGTGAAAAGAAAAATACCCACTGCCAGATACCCTACGACCCACCACCTATCAACCTAACACCCACCCCAGCCCTCCCGAAGGGAGGGAGCTTGATGTGCTTTTGCTAATAGGTGTATCAGCCTTATTTGTCCTATTAGTCTTATTAGCCAAGTAATATGAATTGGCGGAAAAGGTGAATGACGTATGGTTGTTTGTCTCTTGCTAACTGCTTGATAATCAACAATATAATAAAAGGCCGTCTTTCGCAATGCGAAAGACGGCCTTTTATGTTGCAATTGATGGCCTTTTAGCTTGCAAAACATGGCCTTTTGCATTGCAATCAACGCCCTTTCATTTTCCCACAAACAAACTTCGGGTAATCAAGCTCCCTCCCTTCGGGAGGGCTGGGGTGGGTCGTCCTTCTGTTTTGGGTGGGTCGTAGGGTATCTGGTAATGGGTATTAGGTTGCTTGTTTATGGGCCGTTAATACTCCGTCTTGTCCTCCTTGCTTATCCACTCCTCAAAAGCCTTTATGGCTTCGTCCCTCATCATGGGCACGGAGGGCAGCTTGCGGCTATCGCGCGGAAGGGCAAGCTCCTCGTAAATGAACGAGTCGTCAAAGCCTGCGGCCTTCGCATCGGCCTTCGTGTTGGCGTAATACACCTTGTCGAGCCTCGCCCAATAGATTGCGCCGAGGCACATGGGGCACGGCTCGCACGACGTATATATCTCGCAGCCGGACAGGTTGAACGTGCCAAGAGCTTCGGCCGCACGGCGTATCGCGCTGACTTCGGCATGCGCCGTAGGGTCGTTTGAAGCCGTGACGCGGTTCACCCCGGTGGCGATTATCTCGCCATCGCGCGCTATCACCGCGCCAAACGGGCCTCCGCCGTTGGCGATGTTCTCAATCGAAAGCCTGATGGCTTCGCGCATAAGCTGGTCGTGAGTCATGTTTACGGTTTTGAGGTTATGGGGTTTTACGGTTATACGGAAGTTTTTACGGTTATAAGGTTATGCGGTCGTGAGGTTTTACGGTATGGTTTGTAATCATACAGTTTTCTTAATACTGTAATGTTTCACGGTTATGGAACATGCGGATTGCAATTCTGTTAACGGCAACACAACTTCCGTATAACCTTACAACCGCATAACCTTATAACCGTAAAAACTTCCGTATGACCGTAAAAACCGTATAACCTTATAACCCAAAAATCAGAATTCCGCGTTCTTCGGCGTGCGTGGGAACGGGATGACGTCGCGTATGTTCTGCATTCCCGTCACGAAAAGTATCAGCCTCTCGAAGCCAAGGCCGAAGCCTCCGTGAGGACAAGTGCCGTACTTGCGCGTGTCGAGATACCACCACATGTCCTTCATCGGGATGTTGCGCTCGTTGATTTCGCCCATCAGCTTGTCGTAGTTCTCTTCACGCACGCTGCCTCCGATGATTTCGCCTATCTGCGGGAACAGCACGTCCGTGCCCTGCACAGTCTTGCCGTCGTCGTTGATTTTCATGTAGAACGCCTTGATTTCCTTCGGATAGCCGGTCATGATGACAGGCTTCTTGAAGTGGTGTTCAACCAAGTAACGCTCGTGCTCGCTGGCCAAATCCATGCCCCACGATACGGGGAACTCGAACTTGTGGCCGGCTTTCACGGCCTCTTCGAGTATGCGTATGCCCTCGGTATATTCCAAACGGACGAAGTCTTCGCCAACAACCGAGTTGAGACGGTCGAGAAGTGACTTGTCAATCATCTTGTTCAGGAACTCCAGGTCGTCCTTGCAGTTGTCCAAAGCCCACTGCACGCAGTACTTGATGAAGTCCTCCTCGAGATCCATAAGGTCGTCAAGGTCGATGAAAGCAACCTCCGGTTCAATCATCCAGAACTCCGCAAGGTGGCGCGGAGTGTTTGAGTTCTCCGCACGGAACGTCGGGCCGAACGTGTAGATTGCGCCCAAGGCCGTAGCCCCCAGCTCGCCCTCAAGCTGTCCGCTGACGGTCAGCGAGGTCTGCTTTCCAAAGAAGTCGTCGTCATAAAGTATCTTTCCGTCCTCGCCTTTCTTCAGGTCATAGAGGTTCTTCGTTGTAACCTGGAACATCTGTCCGGCGCCTTCGCAGTCGCTGGCGGTGATGAGCGGCGTATGGAAATAGAAGAAACCATGGTCGTGGAAATACTTATGTATGGCGATGGCCATGTTGTGACGTATGCGCATCACAGCCCCGAAGGTGTTTGTGCGCAGGCGCAAGTGGGCGTACTGGCGCATGTACTCGAAGCTCTGCCCTTTCTTCTGCATTGGGTAGTCGCCGCCGCAAAGGCCGTAAATCTCCAACTCGCGGCACTGCAGCTCAACGCTCTGGCCGGCTCCCTGGCTCTCAACCAGCTCGCCGTTCACGCTGATGCACGCACCTGTTGTTACCTGCTTGAGCGTCTCAGCGTCAAACTTCGACGGGTCAACAACCACCTGTACGTTCTTGATTGTAGAGCCGTCGTTCAAGGCTATGAAGTCAACCGACTTGCTGCTGCGGTGGGTACGCACCCATCCGCGCACGTTGACAATGGCTCCGAAGTCCTTGCTGCAGAGCACATCAACAACTTTTGTCCTCTTTATTTTATCCATAATGATTTATGTTCAGGAGTTAAAGAAGTTATAGGAATTATCGCTCTCTACGTTCGCTAAGAAGTTAAAGCCAAATGCTTTGCCGCTTTACGCAGCCGCCTTCATCCCCACTTGCTTCCCCTTTAACTTTTACCTTTTTACTTTTTTACCTTTTCACCTTTACTCAAACGCTCCCATGCGCAGCATGTCCACTTCCTTTTCGGTAAGGAAACGCCAGTCGCCGCGGCGCACGTTCTTCTTTGTCAGCCCGGCAAACTGCACGCGGTCGAGCTTGACAACGCGGTAGCCGAGGTGCTCGAAGATGCGGCGCACGATGCGGTTCTTGCCGCTGTGGATTTCAATTCCTACCTGACTCTTGTCCGTAGGGCTTGCATACTCTATGGCGTCGGCATGCACCTCGCCGTCGTCAAGCGTTATGCCGGTGGCTATCTGCTGCATGTCGTGGGCGGTGACGTTCTTGTCCAAGAACACATGATATATCTTCTTTTTCAGGAACTTGGGGTGAGTCAGCTTGCTGGCAAGGTCGCCGTCGTTGGTGAGAAGCAGCACTCCGGTGGTGTTTCGGTCAAGACGGCCAACGGGATAGATGCGCTCCGGGCATGCACCCTTTACCAAGTCCATCACCGTCTTGCGCTGTTGCGGGTCGTCGCTGGTCGTCACCGTGTCCTTCGGTTTGTTGAGAAGGACGTACACTTTCTTCTCCATCTTCACCGGCTGGTCGTGGAACTTCACCTCGTCGGTACGCAAAACCTTTGTTCCGAGTTCGGTGACAACCTGTCCGTTGACCGACACTACGCCTGCCTGTATGAACTCGTCAGCCTCGCGGCGGCTGCAAACACCGGCGTTGGCGAGGAACTTATTAAGACGTACAGGCTGTGTCGGGTCTACGTTCTGTTCCTTATATTCGATGCGTTTCTTCAAGCTGTACTTTGCGTTCGGGTCGTAGTCGGCCGTGCGCTGACGGTAACCGCCCTGACGATTGTAGCCGCCCTGGCGCTGTTGTCCGTAAGAGTTGCGCTGGTAACCGCCACGGCTGTAGCCGCCCTGACGCTGCTGATAGCCGCCTTCTCCTTGGTTGGCGTTGTAGTGCGGACGGTAACCTGACTGCTGACGCTGGCCGTACTGGCTCTGGCGGGGCTGGTAACCGCCTTCCGAGTCGGCGTTGTAACGCGGACGGTAACCCGTCTGCTGACGCTGGCCGTACTGGCTCTGACGGGGCTGGTAGCCGCCTTCCGAGTCGGCATTGTAACGCGGACGATAGCCCTGCTGACGCTGGCCGTACTGCGACTGACGAGCCTGATAGCCGCCTTGACGCTGCTGATAGCCCTCCTGTTGCCCTGCATTGTAGCGCGGACGGTAAGGACGCTGCGCGGCGTTGCCCTGCTGCAGTCCGGCGCCGAAGCCTTCGGGACGGAATCCGCCTTCATCTTTGTTGTAAGTCCTGTTGGGCGTGTAGGCGCGCTGCACCTTTATACGAGGGCGCATCGGCCTGTTTCCACTCTGATTGTTAAAGCCTTCTGTCTGCTTGTAGCCATCGCGGCTGCCTTCGGTTTGTCCGGCAGACAAGTTTTCATTCTTGTTTTCCAATTCTTCTGACATAATTGATTTTGTTAATGCCTCACGGCGGTTAAATTTTTAGGTTATAGGGTTTTGAGGTTATGGGGTTTTACGGTTGAGACGGAGAGCCGGACTGACTATGCCCAGTTTCCCGTCCAAAACCTTAAAACCGTATGACCGCATAACCTCAAAACCGCAAATCACATTCCTGTATAATTGTGCGGAGTGACAGCCATCAGCTCGGCCTTCACGCTGTCGCTCACATTCAGTCCGTTGATAAATTCGTGTATTGTCTCTTCCGTCATCTTTGTGTTCGTGCGCGTAAGTGCCTTCAGTGCCTCGTAGGGATGCGGATAGGCTTCGCGGCGCAGGATTGTCTGTATGGCCTCGGCCACCACCGCCCACATGTCGTCGAGGTCGGCGTTGAGCTTCTCCTCGTTCAGGATGAGCTTGCGGAGACCCTTCAGCGTGCTCTGCATGGCTATCATGCCGTGACCCAACGGCACGCCTACGTTGCGCAGAACGGTCGAGTCTGTAAGGTCGCGCTGCAGGCGGCTTACGGGCAGTTTTGCCGCAAGGAACTGCAGTATTGCGTTAGCAATGCCGAGGTTGCCCTCGCTGTTCTCGAAGTCAATCGGGTTGACCTTGTGGGGCATTGCGCTCGAACCAACCTCGCCGGCCTTGATTTTCTGCTTGAAGTATTCCATTGAGATATACATCCAGAAGTCGCGGTCGAGGTCGATTATTATCGTGTTCAGACGGCGCAGGGCGTCGAATATGGCGCCGAGGTTGTCGTAGTTGCTTATCTGTGTTGTCCACTGCTCACGCTGCAAACCAAGCTTCTCGCTGACGAACTTGTCGCCGAACGCACGCCAGTCATACTGCGGATAGGCCACGTGGTGCGCGTTGTAGTTACCCGTAGCACCGCCGAACTTGGCCGTTACGGGGCACTCTTCGAGCTGGCGCAGCTGCTCTTCAAGACGGTAAACGAACACCATCACCTCCTTGCCCAATCGTGTAGGGGATGCCGGCTGGCCATGAGTCTTGGCGAGCATGGGCACGTCTTTCCACTCGTCGGCATACTCACGGAGCTGTTGTATAAGCTCTTTGAGCAGGGGGATGTACACCTCGTTGAGAGCCTCTTTCACCGAAAGGGGCACCGAAGTGTTGTTGATGTCCTGCGAGGTGAGGCCGAAGTGGATGAACTCCTTGTAAGCGTCAAGTCCGCCGATGGCGTCAAACTGCTCCTTTATATAATATTCCACGGCCTTCACGTCGTGGTTTGTCACGCCCTCGATTTCCTTCACGCGGGCCGCGCCTTGCTCGTCGAACTTCAGATAGATGTCGCGCAGGCGCGGAGCCAGCGACATGTCGAAATCCTGCAACTGGGGCAAAGGCAACTCGCAAAGGGCTATGAAATATTCAATCTCCACACGTATGCGGTAACGTATGAGCGCGTATTCCGAAAAATAGGCCGCAAGCGGCGCAGTCTTAGACCGATACCGTCCGTCGATGGGCGATATGGCTGTAAGCAAATCCAAATCCATAAACATAATACGTATTAACGGCTGCAAAATTAATAATTAAAATTGATTCGGGCGCACGCAGGCACTATAAATATTCGCCGCTTAAGGCTTTTTAAGCCCGTATAACAGCCTCGCGGCGGCACACATTGCAGCAAAATTCAGGCCGAAACGTAATCCGCTGGCAGCCAGCACGTTACATACGGCGTTGCAAAAGGCCACCTTTTAGCGTGTAAAAGGTGGCCTTTTGGAGGGTAAAACATGGCCTTTTGGAAGGCAAAAGGCCACATATTACTTCAAAGATGATGAGACGATGATTATTATAACCATACAAGTCCCATCACAAGGGAGGCACTCGGTAATTGTCATTCCGCGCACCGACGCGGAATCCAGTGTATGCAACCAACGCCAATTGACATCCTTTTATGTGTTCTGGATTCCGCGTCGGTGCGCGGAATGACAATTACCGAGTACCTCACTTGTATAGAATATTACTATTATAAAGCCTTTCCACATCGACTTTTCAAGCTGCATCAGCAAACATCACTGCACCTGCTTCTGCTGCTCCGCATTGTACCTGTCGCCCACAACGGGGATTGCGGCTACCTGGCTTTCAAGCTCATGCCACTCTTCCGGCGTGAGGGTGAAGTCCAATGTGTGCAGGTTTTCTTCGAGATGCGACAGCTTCGTTGTTCCGGGTATCGGCACAATCCACGGCGCTTTCTGCAAAAGCCAGCCGAGGGCGAGCTGCGCCGACGTCATGCCACGTTCGCGTCCGAAGCGTTGCAGCACGTTCACTATGCGGTAGTTGGCGCGCATGGCCTCCGGCGTAAACCGCGGCAGAGTGTTGCGGTTGTCGTTCATAGGGTCGAACCGGGTGTACTCGTTCAGGTCGCCTCCAAGGAAACCGCGGTTCATCGGGCTGTAAGGCACGAAGCCGATGCCCAGCTCGCGGCACGTGTCAAGCACGCCGTTGGTCTCGACATCGCGGTGCATCAGGTGGTATTCGCTCTGTATCGCCGTCAGCGGACATACGGCGTGCGCCCGGCGTATGGTGTCGGCGTTGACCTCGCACATGCCCCAGTGCAGCACCTTTCCTTCCTTGATAAGGTCTTGTATCGTTCCGGCCACGTCCTCAACGGGCGTGTTGCGGTCGAAGCGATGCTGGTAGAACATCGGTATCACATCTGTTCTAAGGCGCTTGAGCGACTCCTCGCAGTAGCGGCGGATGGTGGCCGGACGGCTGTCCTGACGGCCTGTGGCCTTGCCGTCGATTACTTCGTGTCCGAACTTCGTTGTGACGTTGACCCGTCCGCGGAACTCGCCCAACGCCTTCCCGGCCAGCAGTTCGTTGCTTAACGGGCCGTAGATGATGGCCGTGTCGAATAGGGTAACGCCCCTGTCCATGGCCTCGTGCAGCAGGCGGATGCACTGTTTCTTGTCCGGGTGCTGGCTGCGGTTGTAGGTCATGCCCATCACTCCGAAGCCGAGTGCCGACACTTCGAATGCCGCCTTGCCTGTGCCTAACGTGCGGTGAGGCATTCCGCCGGTGTTTTCAGCCTCGTTTTGCGGCGCGCCTGACACCATCCGCCGTGCCGCCTGCGCCTTTTCCAACGCCGGGGAGACGGCCAACGCCGCGCCTGCCGCCGCAGCAGCTTTAATAAATCCGCGGCGGCCGATGTGCTTGTTGTTCTGTTTTTCCATCGTCATTGTTTTTTAGTTTCGGGATGAAGCCTCGCACTTTGCCTGGACAAACCCGGGCATCTGGCAAAATGCCGGCATCCGTTTATATCTTAACAGGCGCAAAGGTAAATGATAAAAGCCTTGGAGGCTTTGCCCCAAGGCTCATTATGTTTTGCCGTGAAGCTCAATTGTTGCTGTTCACGGGAGAAAAGCCGTACATGTCTTTATACGCCTTTGAGAAATGCGAAAGGTTGCGGAAGCCTACCGCGTAGCAGATGTCTGTAACCTTCTTACGCCCCGACATGATGAGCTGGTGGGCGGCTTCCAGGCGGCGCCGGATGAGCCATTTGCGCGGCGTAAGGTCGCTTATCTTGGCGAAGTCGCGCTTGAACGTAGCAAGGCTGCGCCCCGTATAGCTTGCAATCTCGTCCATCGAGAGGTCGTACATGTAGTTTTCGTTCAGGTAATCGAGTATGTCAATCTTCCAAGGCTCTACGAAGTTGAACAACGAGGCAAAGAGGTTCTTGTCGGTATTGAGCAGGACGTACAGCCCTTCGGTCATCTTCAGCTTCAGCACTTCTTCCGAAGGCTCCGCCCCGGAGTCGAAATACGGCATTACTGACTCGAACAGGCTGCGTATGTCGGGCCGTCCTTCAGGCATCAGGTACAGGCTGGCCTTGCCGCGCTTCGCCTTGTCGGGTATGTCCTTAGGGTCGAGCTTGCTGTAAAACTCGCGCAGGAACGGCCGTGAGAACTTCAACACCACCGAACGGTAGGGCTTGCCTTCCTCTACATACTTCTGCAACCACATGCGGTTGTCACGGCGCATGAAAGCGCAGCCGCCCTCCTTCAGCACGGTCTTACTGCCCTTGTCGTCTATCTCCAACCTGCCCGAACAAAGATAAATGAGCGTATGTTCGCGGTTCTCGTGCGCGCAACCGCGGTCGTCAGAGAAATAACTTGCAATGAGCACGTTGGAACAATCAAACACATCCAATTTCTCCATAGCCTAAAACTTTTCCTTGCAAAAATAACGTTTTTGCGCCTTAAACGTTTTGTTGTACGGCTCATTTTGCAACGTCCGGCGGCATTATTGCATGAGTGCCGGCACTGGCGGTTTTCCGAAAGGCCGTCTTTCGTCTTGTAAAAGGCCACCTTTTAGCGGCTGAAAGGCCATCAGTTGCAACGCAAAAGACGGCCTCTTGCAAAGTGCATGCTGGCAGGAAGTTGCGCAAACGGTAATTTTACAGCATCCAGCCGGACATTAAACGCACGGCATTACAAACCATAATGCCGTGCGCAAACACACAAAAAGCACGGCATTTCGCCTTAAAACACGGCCTTAACAGCCCCGAAACAGACTATTTTCAAATAAAAATCAAAAAAACATTGATAAAATTTTGCAGAAAAGAAAAATTGCCGTATCTTTGCACTCGCTTACAACAAGTAAGGGCGCTTAGCTCAGCTGGTTTAGAGCATCTGCCTTACAAGCAGAGGGTCGGGGGTTCGAATCCCTCAGCGCCCACTCAAAGAAGCCCCACAACATTTCAATATTGTGGGGCTTCTTGTTTATAGACAAAATCACAAGGAACGGGCAGACAATACGATACGGCTTGACGGCAACAATGAAATCATTTATCGCCAGCAATCCACATCGCCTTGTCTGCCCGTATATTTTCAGATTGTTTATTATGCAAAATTCCTTGACCGCGCGTCTACTTGCCCGCTGTTTACAAACAAAAAAGCCATTGCACATCGTGCAATGGCTTTTCCGAGTGGGCGCTGAGGGATTCGAACCCCCGACCCTCTGCTTGTAAGGCAGATGCTCTAAACCAGCTGAGCTAAGCGCCCTTACTTGTCGTAAGCGAGCGCAAAGGTATGTGTTTTTTATCAAACCGCCAAATTTTCAGCAGCTTTTTTGATGAAAAGTATAAAAAATAAGCACAGGAAGAGCTGTAATGATACTCCGTAAAGGCAAAAAGGGCCATGCCTGCATACAAAAAAAGAAGCCCCGCCTATGGCGGAGCTTCCTTGTTTTTCATTCAGCAGACAGCCGTTACTTGGCAATTTCAACAGTAGCACGGCGGTTGTAAGAAGGCGGAACGAGAGTGTCAACTCCACCCTTTGCAACAATCTGGATATTCTCCCTCTTTACGCCCATGTTCACGAGTTCATTGGCAACTGTCTCGGCACGCTTCTGTGAAAGCTCGCGGTTGTAGTCGGCAGGACCGGTTGCGCTGTCGGCATATCCTGTAACAACAAGCTTCGCGTTGTTGTCCTTAGAATAGTCGGCGAGGTTCTTCACGTTCACAAGGTCTTTCTTCGAAGCGATGGCAGACTTGTCGATGTTGAAGAATACAGATACCGGAGTGGTTACATATTCTTTCTCAACCTTTACCACCGGCTCGCTCTTCTTGTTTGCAAGCTCGCTCTTCAGGCGGTCGTTCTCAGCCCTTTCGTCAGCCAGCTGTGCGTTGAGCGCGTCGATTTGCGACTGCGACAAAGCCTTGATAGCGTCTACATCAGGCACCTTGTTCCATCTTCTCTTGCCGAGGTTGAACGTTACGCCCACTTCAGCATACACGTGGTTGGGATGGTTCATTATGCCAAAACCCATCTCTGCGGGCATTCCGCAGATGTCGCTCTCATAGCGGTTCCATCCGATTTCAAAGTTGATGGCGAGGCGCTTGTTTACCCAAAACTCGTTCAAGATACCTACGCTCAGCCCCATTGCATAGCGGTTGTAAGTGCAAGAACGGGCCAATCCGGCACCGAAGAACGGTATGAAGTTCCATACCCTGTTTTCGTTATAGCCGCAGAAGAGGTTGCTCAAGTTGAAGAGAACCTGCTCGTTAACCATCCAATACCTGTTCTGCGTTTCGATGTTCTCGTCGTTCCATACAGACTTACCCCATACACCCTGGAACTTTGTGCGGAGTCCGAGGCCTGGAGTGAACCACTTACCAATGCCGATAGAGAATCCCGGATTTGAGCGGAAGGCCTTAAACGGGTTCTTGGAGAAGCCCTTGCCGTCCTCATAATTGCCGTACCATGCTTCCCATGTCACGCCACCCTGGATGAACCAATTGCTCCAAAACGAATTAGTAGCTACGCTGTACTTCTCCGTAATGTCTGCGTTCTGCGCCATACCCGTCACAGAGACGCAAGCAAAAATCAATGCGATAAATAATTTCTTCATAACTCTAAATATTAAACAATCAATAAAACATTTAACCGAGCCTCGCTTTCATGAAGGCTCTACATTGCAAAGATAGTAATAAATCTCAAACATGTATCGCTTTTTTGAATTTATTTTACACTTTCCCACGCTTTTTCCGAACAAAATGCCACTTCTTAGGACATTTCAACCAAACAGGCGTTCGATGTCCTGTTGCTTTAACACGGCCACCGCCGCCTTGCCGTCCGGGGAATAGTTGACGTTCGAGCATGTAAACAGTTCGTTTACAATATTTTCCATCTCGGCATTGTTCAAAACCTGACCGTAGGGTATCGCCGCTCCGCGTGCAAGTTGCAGGGCCAGCATACGGCGCACTCCGTCGGCAGCGGAGATGCCTGTCTCGGCATATTCGGCAAGCATGTTCTTCAGCATCTTGGCAAAGTCTACGCCGTCAAGGCCGGCCGGCACGCCGTTGATTGAATAGCTGCCGCCGCCGAGCGGAGCGAGGTCGAAGCCGAGGCTGTCAAGGTCTTGGCGCATCTTCTGCAGCATAACGTCCTCCGACGGGGTGAAAGTCACCATCTCGGGGAAAAGCGTCTGCTGCGAGGCTCCGCCCCGGCCTTCCATCTGCGCCATGTATTTCTCGTACAGGATGCGCATGTGGGCGCGGTGCTGGTCAATCATCATAAGCCCCGACTTCACGGCCGTCATGATGTACTTGCCCTTATATTGATAATGTGCGGGCGACTTTTCCTCGGCCACGCCTGCGCCGTTGTCTGCGTCTGACGCCGCCCCGAAGAGTCCGCCTGTGCTTCCGGAGCCGTCCTGCATGTCGTCAAAGCCGCCGCTGACGGCATCGCCGTAAAGGCTTTCCCAGCCTTCTGCGGAGCCTGCCCCCTGCCCCTTCGGCACGTATGACTGCGAGCTTTTGAAAGGGTTGTATGACGGGTTGTAGTCGACTTTGGGCATCTGTGCAAAGCCGTTTCCAGGCTCGAAAACAGGAATGTCGGGCTTACCCTCGGTGTCGAAGTCGATTGACGGCACGTCGTTGAACCGCCCGATGGCATCCTTAACGGCTGCCAGCAGCACCTGCCACACGGTCTGCTCGTTCTCGAACTTTATCTCGGTTTTCGTCGGGTGTATGTTCACGTCGATGTCTTCAGGGTTTATGTCGAAGTAGATAAAATAAGGAGGCTGCTCTCCGGCAGGCACTATGCGCTCGTAGGCGGACATCACGGCCTTGTGGAAATACGGATGCTTCATGTAACGCCCGTTGACGAAGAAATACTGGTGGGCACCCCTCTTGCGGGCAGCCTCGGGCTTCCCTACGAAGCCTTTTATGCTGCAAATGGTGGTTTCGACGCCTATCGGCAGCAAGTCGGCATTGATTTTCTTCCCGAAAATATCAACGACACGCTGGCGCAGGTTGCCGCTTTTCAGGTTGAACAGTTCCGAACCGTTGCTGTGCAGGGTGAAGCTTACGCCGGGATATACCAGCGCGATGCGCTCGAAGGCGGTGATGATGTTGTTCAGCTCGGTGGCGTTCGACTTGAGGAACTTCCTCCGCGCCGGCACGTTGTAGAACAGGTTTTCCACCGAGAAGTTGGTTCCCACGGGGCATGACACCGGCTCTTGCCCCGTCACCTTCGACGCTGCTACAGACAGGTGGGTGCCTATGTCGTCGGCCTGAGTGCGCGTGCGGAGTTCCACCTGCGCAACCGCCGCGATGGAGGCGAGGGCCTCTCCGCGGAAACCCATTGTGTGCAGGGCGAACAGGTCGTCGGCCTTGCGGATTTTTGACGTGGCGTGGCGTTCGAAAGACATGCGCGCGTCGGTCTCCGACATGCCGCAACCGTCGTCGATAACCTGTATCGACGTGCGCCCGGCATCGGTCACGAGCACGTTTATTGTCTTGGCACCGGCGTCGATGGAGTTCTCAACAAGCTCCTTTATCACTGACGCCGGACGCTGGATTACCTCGCCTGCGGCTATCTGGTTGGCCACCGAATCCGGCAGCAATTGTATAATGTCGCTCATCGTATTATAATGTATTTCAGCTGTGAATGTGAATTGCAAAAACCGTGCCGAAGGCTGACGGAACTGCGAAAGACGGCAAAACGCGCCGCAAAAGGCCGCCTTTTACACGGCAAAAGGCCATCTTTGACAAGGCAAAAGACGGCCTTTCGCAAAGTGCTTTGCAACACACTGGTTTTCAATAAATTACAGATTGTACGCAAGACAACGGCCGACAGACAGATTGTCAACCACGCAATGACATGCCGCAGGGCGGCAGCCGTCATAGGGAAAGCAGCATTTTCCACACTGCAACAAGGATTACGAGCAGCACGATGATGGCTCCGTAAGTAAGCACGAAGCCCCCGGCAAGGCGGCGTTCGCGACGGCTTGAAGCATGGCGCGTGGCGTTGAGGAACACGCCGCGCAGCCTCTCACGCCCCGGTCTGTCAGAAACGTCCATGCCAAGCTCGGCCTTTGCACGCCTCTCAACGTCCTTCAGCTTGTCCTTGCGCTCGTCAACAAACATATACCTGTGGTCGAAACGGCGCGGCTTGCGCTGGTTGAACAGTCCCATGCGGCAGCCCTCCGTCACTTTTCAGCAGCCACGGGCGGCTGCGCCTCGCCGGCTTTCTCCGCCCAGGCGGCCTGCGTGCCAGTCGCTGCGGCTGGCACCGCTTCCGCAGCCGGCGGTCCAACAGGGGCTTCGCCCTTGCTTATTCCGCCCTCGTTGATGAACTGTAGCGGAGCCGGACGCCGCGAGATGTTCTTCAACTCGGTGCCGCTCGCCTTGCCACGCCAGTTGAAAATGTCGTATTTGTCGCGCGGACGGATATAGTCGAACCATACGAACGACGGCAGTGTCTTCTTGTCAGGCGGGATTTGCGTTATCGGATACATCCTGCCCGTCTGCTTGCACGTCCATATACGCTGCAGCTTCCGCTCCTTCATGAACATGCGCATCGTGTCTGTCTCGATATACCCCATGTTGGTGAACGAACTGTCCCGGTCGTCCTGCATATAATAGATGGCCTGCACGTTGCCCACGGCCTCGGTCTTGTGGATTTCCCCGTTCTCGAAGAAACCGAACATCTCGCGCGACGACACTTGGTTGAACTTCAAACTGTCGCGCAGCATCTCTACCGAAAGCGCCTGGTTGATAACGTGTGCGCGGTCAACGGTGGAGTCTTTCATGTACACCTTGATAACCTCGCCAAGCAGCTGGCGGTTAACATTCCATGTGATGGGGTCCTTGTACATGGTCAGGCATGAGTCCTGCGTGTTGTACACAAGCGAGTCGCACACGGCCTGCACGTCTGTGCGGAACGCCCTTACCTTATAATAACAGTGCGCCGTGCGGTACACCGAGTCGGTGTTGATGTTGAAAGTGTACACCTTCATCGTGTCCGAATGCACAAACAGGGTGTCGCCCTGCGAATAGTCTTTCAGCACGGCACTGTCGGTAGCCATGGCGTAGCCGGTACTGTCGTTATACCAGAAATAGTTGCTTGTCATGGCATTCTTGTTCACCGTATCGTTATACACCACGTTGCCGAAGCCCTGGCTAACCTTGGTCTTGTCGTCGTTGAACAGGCTGTCGGCAGTCAGCGTCTTGCCATTGTTCTCAAGCGTGGAGCGGCCGTACAGCCTCGAATAGTCCTTGTTTGTGTCGTAATATCCCTGCGAAGTGTGGATGACACTTCCGTCCGACGTGATTTTTGAAGGACCTACGATATGCGCCATCGACGTCTGAGTGTCGTAGTGAAGGGTGTCCGTCTCAAGCACGAACTTCGGGTTCTTAAGGTTCACGCTGTAATTGAACACGGCCTGGCGAGTCTCCGTATCGTATTCTCCCCAGTCCGAAACGAGCACGTTGTCCTTGTCAATCATCTTGCCGCCCTCGAAGAAATAGCCTATGCCATACAGGCGGTCATAGTTAAGGCTGTCGGTGTAGAGCTTCGTCTTGCGGTGTGTAAGCACAACGTTATAACGCGCCTCCGCCATCTGGTCGTTGCCGTTGTAATACGCATAGTCGCTGAACAGCGACAGAGTGTCGCCCTGATACATCCTGACATGGCCGAAAGCGCGGAACGAATTGCTTTCCTGATAAAAATAAGCGCTGTCACAATACAGCTTCGCCCCTTTGTGGCTGAACGCCACATTGCCGTTAAGCACCTGGGCGCCGGGTACCGGCCCGAACTGGTCGAACCACAGACGGTCGGCGTGCAGCAGGTACACGCGCTCGTTGTCCTTGGCACGCGCCTTCTTCTTAGGAGCCTGGCGCGACTGCACCAAGCTAAGCCCAAAAAGGCATAGGACTGCCGCTATCAGCACCCTATGCCCACGGAAAATAGCCTTGATATTATAGTTTTTCGTCATCTAACCCAACCTTCGTAACGGAAATCACGACCTTTGTAGCGGTCGTTGATGCGCACATACGTAGTCTTTATCTTGTCCTGAATCCACTTCTCGATGAATTCCTCCCTGCGCTTGGCCAGGACAATGTTCTTCATCGTCTGGAAGTCTTCGGTGATTGTGGCGCGGTGCGTTTCCACGCGGTTCTTCAGTTTCACCACAGCACATACCGTCTTACCGTTCTTCTCGCTTATCATCTGGAACGGAGCGGAAACTTCGCCCACCTTGAGCGTGTCCACTACCTTCGCTATTTCCGACGGAAGGTTGCGCATCTGGAAACGGCTCGTCATGCGGCCGTCATCACCCATGTTCGCCATCAGGCCGTTGTTGTTGCGCGTGTCCTTGTCGTCAGACAAGAAAGAAGCGGCCTCCTCAAACGAGAACTTGCCCGCACGGACGTTGTCCGCTATGGAGTCAAGCTGCGACTTGGCCATGTCTATCTCTTCCTGCGTCACCCTCGGCTTCAGCAAAATGTGCCTAACCTTGATTTTGTCGCCGCGTTTGTCGATAAGCTGGATGATGTGGAAGCCGAACTCCGTTTCCACAATCTTGGATATTTTCTTCGGGTCGGTCAGGTTGAAGGCCACGTTCGCGAACGTAGGGTCAAGCATGCCACGCCCTACATAGTCCTGAAACGCACCGCCCTGGCGCGCCGTTCCCGGGTCTTCCGAATACAATGTGGCAAGCGTAGCAAACGAAGTCTCACCCTTAGTGACACGCTCCGTATAGTCGCGAAGCTCGTTTTTCACGCGGTCTATCTCCGTCTGTGCCACCTTCGGCTGACGGGTTATAATCTGGATTTCAACCTCCGTGGGGATAATGGGCAGGCTGTCTTCCGGCAAACTGCTGAAATAACGGCGCACATCGGCCGGCGACACAGCAATGTCCTGCACAAGCTGTTCCCTCTCACGGTCAATCATAAGCCTGTCGCGGAAATCGTCATGCAGCGTCTGCCGCAACTCCGAAAGGCTCATGTTCTTGTATTCCTCAAGCTTTTCCTTGCCTCCTGCCGTCTGAATCCAGAAGTTTATCTGCTCCTCAACGCTGCGCGCCACGTCAGATTCGGTAACTTCCACCGAGTCGATTGCCGCCTGGTGCAGGAACAGCTTTTGCACGGCCAGCTGTTCAGGAATCAGGCAATCAGGATTGCCGTCCCACTTCATGCCGTCCATTTCGCTCTGCATCTTGACGTTCTCGACATCGGACAAGAGGATGGCTTCGTCTCCTACAACCCATACAACCTCGTCAACCACACTGGCGGGATTGGGTTCTTCGGCGACCGAATCTACCTTGGCTTCCGCCGAGTCGTCGTCCAACGCTCCGCCGCCTGCCGCATTCGCATTGACGCCGGCAATGAAAAACGCCGACGCGGCAAGCCACAAAGCCGTTTTACCTGTTATCTTCATATATTTATCTGCTATGCTTGTTTACTGTTTCCAACACGTCGCGGTAAACCTCGACGGGGTACTTCTTCCTCAGCTCGGCCACCCACTGCTTTTCAAGCATCTCCTGATAATCGGCCGTAACAAGCCCCCTCACGTCCTCATAGCTTTCAGGTTTCTTCTTGAGAAGCTTGCCATAAACAGCGTCGATGGGGAAATCCTTGAGTTGGGTGACGGTAGTGTCCTTGCCGAAAACCATCTTGTCGATGTACGCATTGTCACCTTCCTTGAATATACCTTTCTCCACACGTATCCTGAGAACGGAATCGTTGTTGAACGTGGAACGGAGAACATCGGCCCACTTGCTGAACGGTACGCCCTCGACACATTCGCGAACGGCTTTCACATCGTCGTTCGACTTCACATGGTACACCATGCCCTTGTATCTCGGTTCTGTCCAGTAATACCGTTTCTTGTTCTTCTTGAAATACGCGGCAAGGCCTTCCTCGTCCTTCGCGGCCTTCTCCCACACGGTGCGGTTGCTGATTTCATAGAGCAGAAGGCCGTCATGATACTCCTGCAAAAGGTACTTCACGTCAGGATTGCCTGCCGAAAGCTCGTCCGCCTTACGGCTCACCACATCCTCTCTTGACAGCGTTCCACCTGACTCTTTCACCAAATCATTGATTTTCCTGTCAATGATGCGTTCGCGCATTCCGCGCTTTTCAATGAAAGTCAGTATGTCGTTTTTAAGCGTGTCGAAGGGTTCAAGCTGCTTGCGCGCCTTCATCAGGATTATATGGTAGCCCACAGGAGACTCTACCACACCGCTCATCTGACCCGGCTGCAAGGCATACGCCGCGTCCTCAAACTCCTTGAAAGTCTGTCCCGGCTGAACCCACGGCAGCTCACCGCCGTTCTTCGCCGAACCGGGGTCTTGCGAATACTTGCGTGCGAGTTCGGCAAAATCAGCTCCGGCCTTCAACACATTATACAATGAATCAGCCCTGCGGTGCGCCTCCTCGTGCTTGTCTTCAGAAGCCTTCTGCTCCACATACATTAATATATGTGCCGGCTTGATAAGCCCGCGCGGCCCGATGTGTTCCTTTGTACGCTCGTACACGGCCTTGGCTTCGGCCAACATGTCAGTGCTGTCGACAAAGGCGGGACGCACTTCCTGGTCGCGGTACAAGGCGAACTCACGCCTGAAGGACGACAAGGTGTCCAGCTGCGCGTCGAGCGCGGCGGCCACCTTCAGCTTGTAATTGACGAAAAGGTCTACGTATTCGTCAACAGTCTTCCTGTCGATAACGTCGGCAGAGTTGTTTTTATTGTATGAATACTCGAATTCCGAGCGCGTTACGGGCACGCCGTTGATTTTCATCAGCACTGGGTCCGCCTGCTGCGCGTAAGCCATGCTTCCGCAAAGTAGCATGGCGGCGATGGTTGCAAAGAATTTCATCTCATGTAAGTTATAAGTCGACAAGTGACAAGCAGACGAGCGACAAGCTGATGAGTGACGGACAGGCCCGATGATTTACCTTGTCGCCTGTTTTCCCGTTACCCGTCAGCCTGCACTTGTATGCTCGATTATCATTCGGGTCTTGAATAGTTGGGCGCCTCGCTTGTGATTGAAATGTCGTGCGGATGGCTTTCAAGGACGCCTGCGTTGGTTATGCGGACAAACTTCGCACCGTGCAGCGTCTCTATGTCCTTAGCGCCGCAGTAGCCCATGCCTGAACGCAGTCCGCCGCAGAGCTGGTAGACAACTTCCTGCAAAGTGCCTTTGTACGGCACGCGGCCGGCGATGCCTTCGGGCACGAGTTTCTTAACGTCCTTGGTGTCAGCCTGGAAGTAACGGTCCTTAGAGCCGTTCTCCATGGCCTCGAGGCTACCCATTCCACGGTAGCTCTTGAACTTTCGTCCGTTGAATATTATGGTGTCGCCGGGGCTTTCCTCCGTTCCGGCAACGAGCGAGCCTATCATCACGCTGTGTCCTCCTGCGGCCAAAGCCTTTACCACGTCGCCCGAATAGCGCAGTCCGCCGTCGGCGATAAGGGGCACATCGGTGTCCTTCAAGGCGCAGGCAACATCATAAACGGCACTGAGCTGCGGCACACCTACGCCTGCGACAACGCGCGTTGTGCAGATGCTGCCCGGGCCGATGCCCACCTTTACCGCGTCGGCTCCGTTGTCAACAAGCATCTTGGCAGCCTCTCCGGTAGCCACGTTGCCCACTACGATGTCAACGCCGGGGAACGAAGCCTTAGCCTCGCGCAGCTTTTCAACAACACCCTTCGAGTGTCCGTGGGCAGTGTCTATCACTATCGCGTCGGCGTTAGCCTCAACCAATGCCTGGATGCGGTCGAGCGTATCAACCGTGACTCCCACTCCGGCGGCCACGCGCAGACGGCCTTTATCGTCCTTGCAGGCCATGGGCTTGTCCTTGGCCTTGGTTATGTCCTTATACGTTATAAGGCCTACGAGCTTGTTGTCAGAGTCAACCACGGGGAGTTTCTCAATCTTGTTCTCCTGCAATATCTGCGCTGCGTCGGAAAGGTCGGTGCGCATGTGCGTGGTCACAAGGTTCTCGCAGGTCATCACCTCGTCGATTTTCCTGTCCAGACGGCGCTCGAAACGCAGGTCGCGGTTGGTCACGATGCCTACCAGGTGGCCCTCGTCGTCAACAACAGGGATGCCGCCTATGTGGTATTCGGCCATCATGTTGAGCGCATCCTGCACGGTAGATCCGCGGCGGATTGTCACGGGGTCGTATATCATTCCGTTCTCGGCACGCTTCACTATGGCAACCTGGCGCGCCTGCTCGGCTACCGGCATGTTCTTGTGGATTACGCCGATGCCGCCTTCGCGTGCGATGGCTATGGCCATGGCCGACTCCGTAACGGTGTCCATCGCCGCAGTGACAAACGGGATGTTCAGCGCGATGTTGCGCGTGAACCGTGTTTTCAACTCTACCGTCTTGGGCAGCACTTCAGAATAAGCTGGGATTAAAAGGACGTCATCGAAAGTCAAACCGTCCATTACAATTTTATCTGCAACAAATGATGACATATATTACTTGAAAATTTATTGCGTGCAAATTTAGCAAAAAAATCAATACGCACAGCCTCTTTCACGTTTTTTCTTAACTAAATAATGCAAAATACAGCCATCACGCAACGCTGCGTAAGCCTGCACGCCGGCAACCGGCAACAATGTCACGGCATGCCGCAAAGCATGTCATGGCGCAGCCTACGCGCTGCCATCAAGCCTCTTACCTACCGCCAGCCGACGCAGTTATCACCGCATTTTGCCACAATCCTGCAACCCGTTGATAATCAACGCCTTTGCAAAAGGCCGTGTTTCAGCTTGCAAAACACGGCCTTTTACCGTGTAAAAGGTGGCCTTTTACCTCCTAATTTGTCGTCTTTTGAGGTTCATCCGCAGTTTTGTTGGATGAGAAAAGGATTATAAAATCGTACAAAATTAATGTCAAATGAGACACTCGGTAATCGTCATTGCCTTAACGGCGACTTTCAGTTCCGCGCTCCGACGCGGAATCCAGTGTATGCAGCCAACGTCATTTCACTCCTTTAATGTTTTCTGGATTCCGCGTCGGAGCGCGGAACTGAAAGTCGCCGTTAAGGCAATGACAATTACCGAGTGCCTCACTTGAAAACGATTATTTACTGAAAATAGAATAAAAACCATCCAACAGATTTGCGGATGAATCTGTTTTATTAGTGAAAAAGTCCCCTACGGACTTCCGACCGCAGGGGACTTGGAAACGCACACCTTACTTTAGTAACTGTCACAGAGCATGGGCAAGGCTGAGTATAACCTCATTTATTTACTTAATCAGAGAGAGTATTAGTACTCAGGGTTTTGCTGCATGTTCGGGTTTACATCCAGCTCGCTCTGCGGAATAGCAGCCACCGCCGCGCAAACCAATGCTTTATATAATAATGTTGCCTTCATTTCACAAAGCCGGCCGACACACGTGTACACACGGCTACTGACTGGCTATGCCGCCGGCAACGGAAAAGGGCCGGCAAGGAAATTCCCTTTGCCGGCCCCGAACAGATGTTTTTCTTATCGCAGGCCACTGCCTGCATGAAAGGATTATTTCACAACAAACTTGCTTGTCTCAGCATAGTCACCGCTTGTCATCTTAGCTACGTAGACGCCGGGAGCGAGACTTGACGCGTCGAATACGCAACTGCCGCTGTCAGAGCTTACGCCGCCCGTCATCGCGCCAGATGCGGCATAAACGGCAAGGCTTGTCTCTGAGCCTGACGGCGAAACGGCGGTGACGGTCTTGGTAGCCTCGTCATATACCAAGGACGAAGTTCCTGCAGATACGTCAACATTGCCGATTCCCGAAAGTTCACCGCTGTCAAGTATCGCGCGGATGGCCGGAGTGCCGAGGTTCGCACCAGACTGGTCTATCGCCAACGGAACTTCATAGCTCGTGTCGAGCAAGTAGAGCTGGCCAGGAGCTACATTGTCAACAGCCAATGCGTATCCGGCGTAAGTCACACCGATGAAGTAATATCCCGGCTCAAGCGTCACAGGCTCGTCAAACAGATAGTCCACCTGCTCCGTGCTGGTGCCCTGGTCGGCAGTGGTCGTGTACACTTCATCGCCCACTTCGATTACACCATCCTGGTATATTGCCGTAGGATCCCACTTGTAAACGCACAATCCTATCTGCTGGCCGTCGGCCACGCCCCAGCCTACCGACACGCCTTCAAGCGTGGTCTCGGCATTGATGAGGAACGGTATGCCCGCAGTAGCCGCGCCACCGTCCTGTACGCCGATGGCGTACATCTCATTATACATATCATCCGTAACGTAGTCGTAAGCGTAAACCTTGTCGGTTATTTCAAGTCCGGCTGTCACGGAATTGTCTGCCGGGTTGCTGTCTTCCTGTCCGTCGATTACGGCCTCAACCTCTACCGATACGCTGCCGGCCTCAAGGCCCTGTGCCACAACAGGCACGCTGACCGTCTCGGTTGCGTCGGGAGCAAGGCCGGTGAATGCAGCCGAACCTACGGCTGTGCCGTTAAACGTCACGCTTACCGTACCCGATACGCTTTCGGCACCGTTGTTCTTCACCGGTACGGCTATCTCCATACCCTCGGCCTGAGCCTTCGGCAGCATCGACGGCAGACCCGTCACGCTGCTCAGGGTCACGTCATACGATGTCACTTCGGTAACGCTTACGCTTGCGAGCGTGAACACTCCTTGCGGCACATTCTGCTTGAAACCGATGGAATAAACGCCGTCAGCAGGCACGGTGAAGGTTACATCGTTGTCGGCGAAAGCGTCATTGGTATAAACATCGGTGAACGACGCTACCGTATCCCAGTCAGACAGCGGCGCACCGTCCTTGCCCACCACGATGTCATAACTGTCATAAACGACGAAGAAGAAGTAATACATGCCGGCCATGTAGTTGTAAGAGATGCGGTATCTCTTGCCGGCCTCAAGGTTGACGCCACGCGAAACGAGCGGAGTCGTGCCAACGCAGTACATTCCGAAGTTATAATCTCCGTCATATACCCACGACTCGTCGCTTGCCCATTCGTCACGCTGGTCGGGGTCAGAGAAGACAACGGTAAACGGCACGTCGGTCGGGGTGTAGTGTGTCACTGTGCCCTCGGCGCTGTTGTTGTCGGTTACGGTCTCTTCATTCTGTCCGTCGGCGGGCGTCACGTCGGTTATCTCGACGGCTACGGTGTACTTGCCTTCCCCGGAGAAGTCGAAGCCTGCGAGTTCAACCTCCACGCTGCCGCCAGCAGGCACTGCAACGTCAGCGCATTCCCGAGAAGTCTCCTGACCGCCGTTGACGGTGTACGCCAGCGTAAAGCCCTTTGCATCAGCGGTACCGTTGTTCGACACTACCACAACGACTTTTTCGCCATCGCCAAGCGAGCAGCTCGAAAGCGGCATCTGAACCTTGTCTATTACAAGGTCGGGCGTGCCTTTATATGCGCCTTCCGATATTTCAACGCTGTTGATGAGGATGCCCATCTGGTCGGCTTCCGACGTAGCGTGTATCGCGAAAAAGTATGCCCCATCCTCTTTAATATCGAAGTTAACGGGAAGCACGTAACCGTTCTCTGACATTGCAAAGTCATCAACAGTCTTGAGGACAGTCATGTCTTCAACGTTTGAAGTCTTGCCGTAAAGCACCTCGAAACTCTCATAATAGCCATCGCTCTGGGCGTTGTAGTCTATCACCACCTTGTTGGTTCCGGCCTTGAGGGCTATCGGGTTGACGGTTACGAGATAGTCGTCCAACGCCATGTATGCGTTGTAAATTATCTGGGCATATCCCTCCGTGAACTGTATGTTCCACGTATCGCCGTCCATGTTGCCGTCCACCGTTGTCCATTCGTCAACGTCGGCTTCCTCGTCAAAGCTGCATGTGTATGGAGTGGGTATGGGGGCGACATGGTTCACCTTTGCGGTAAAGGTGTTGTCGCCGGCCAGCGCGTCGTCCTCATGGTCAACGGCCACGGTGACGGTGTGCATGCCGGGAGCCGAAAGGTCGGCCGTGGCGGTGAATGTGTAGTCGAGTGTTGCGCCCGGCGCTATCTCCTGGCTCACAGTCTCGGCGACGGGCGTGCCTCCGTCTACTGTCAGCGTGGCTGTAAACGATGACACGGCTTCCGTACCATTGTTGAATATCGTGGCCGTAACGGCCTCTGCGGCGGTGAGGCCTTCACCCGAAACGGGCGCCGTGATGCCGCTCACGCCGATGCTTACGGGCGAATTGCTGGTAATCGCAACATTGTCGCCACTCATTCCAACCGTTATGGTGAACACGTATTCACAACCGCCCTTGAACTCGTATGCGTCTCCCGACGACTCGCCATTGGCTATATAATATGTATTGTCCGAAGGCGTGGGATTGAACACTACGTAATCATATTTGCCGGCCGGGATGTCAACGGAAGCCGTCTGGCCTGCTACCAGCCAGTTCTCAAACATACCGGCATTCTCGGGAAGCATGTATTCCGACTCGGCGAAAATTTCGTCGACATACTGCAAATCGAGTATCGTACAGTCGGCATCCAGCAGCATCTGGTATCCGGAACCGTCGCCCCAGTCGCTCTCAACATTTACCGTGATGCGCGCCATGTCGTCAGCCACGGGGGCTGCCGCAGGAGCTTTCACGGCGGCCACGCGCATGGGCCGGCCCATGCGGCGCAGGCCGGCATACAGCTTGCCGTCGTCGCTGCGCACGGATTTTGCAGCCATCTGCTGCTTCTGAAGTTTCTGAAGCAGGCCGGGCCTGCCGGTGATGCGGGCCTCGGCGGCCTTCAATGCCTTCATCTTAACACCCGCAGGAGGGGGTGAAGTCATAGTGCTTTGTGCGTATGCGCCACAGCACATAAAAGCGCACAAAATGTAGATGAACAGATGTTTCATAGTAAAAATTTATTAAATTAGACACTCTGCAAATATAAGCAATTGAAAGTATAAATGCAAATTAAATTATATATTTTTACACAAAATACGTAGAAAAATCTTTTTATAACCATCATGCGCCATATTCGGACAAATTATCAACACGCACAACGCGTATGCAAATACTTAAATTTAATAAACATTAGCAGCGTTCCGGCTTGCGTCAGGCAGCAGGTGGCAGCACACTAACAGGGCTACGCTAAAGCCTCGTCGGACAACCGCGTAACCGACTGACAATCAGCACGTTGGCAATATGCCGCATTTTACGCTGCAAAATACGGCCTCTTACACGCTGAAAGGCCGCATTTCAGCATGTGAAATGCGGCCTTTCGGAAAAATGCGCGGGCGCAAACTTCGCCCCGGCATCACTTTACCATAACCTTCATCGCGCTCAGACGGCCTTTGCCGTCAACGCTTTTCTTTATACAGATGCCCGCCGCCGGGGCGTCAAGACGCACTCCCCCGAGCGAATAATACTGCATGGCGACGGCACCGCCGGCCTCAACCTGCGCCACGTCTGCGGATATGCCGGTTATCTTGTCGCCGTTCGCGTCATACGTAGGTTCCGTCGGGTTGTCCTTTATCGCCGCCGCGTATTCGTCAATATCCTCGGCAGGAACCGCGTCGGCATAAGCCGTCCATATCTCTATTTTCCCCGCCCCGGCATACTTTTGCACGGTTCCGGGCACGTCGGCGGTCTTGTCGAGAGTGTTCACAAAGTATCCGCCGTCGGTCTTTTCCGGCGTCCAGTCGGTATAATTCACCGTCAGCGACTTGTCAGCCTTAGTCCCGTCGATGTTGGCGTAGCCCTCCATCAGCTGCCGGCAGTTCTCGTATGTCACGCCATAGCCTTCTGTCTTGTCGATGTTCAACGAGCCTTCACGGTCGGAACGGACGGGAGCCTTGCTGTCCTTGAAGTAACATGCCTGGATGTAGCCGACGGCTTTTGAACGCACGTCCCAGCCGTCCTCGCTGCCAACCATGTAGTTGTTGAAGTAATGCAGGTAACCGCCCCTTTGCAGCGGAAGGCGCGAACCGGCAATGTTGTTGAACCAGTTGTGGTGCATGGAGATGGTGCGGCACCCGTCAAACACGTCGCTGTCACCCTTGCCGAACAGGCAGGCCTTGTCATGATGATGAAAGTGATTGTAGCTGAACGTCATCCACTGCACGTTGTTCTTGCAGTCAAGCAACCCGTCATAACGGTCCTTGTCCGCCGCATTGCCGTTGAAAAACTCGCAATGGTCAATCCAGATGTGTCCGCCCCAGTCGGTCTTGGCGCTGTTCTCGTCGGCCAGGATGCTCATGCAGTCAGGGTCGCCCACTTCCTTTTGCTTCCCGTCGCGGTAGGCAACAATCTTGTTCTCGCCCGACTTGAGTATAGGCACGCCTGCCATAGTGAACCTGCAGTTGCGTATGATGACGTTGCTCGAACGCTGCATCACGAACGAGATGCGCGAAAACAGCGGAGCCTCGCCCGTAGCCGGGTCGGCAATGCCTACCAAAGTCTTGTCAGACGCTATCATGACACGCTCGCCGTAAGTGGTCTCTACGCCCTGCGAACCGTCCTGCCTGTCGCACAGATGGCCGGTTGACAGGTCGTCAACCCAGCATTTGATGCCGGTGTCCATGTCCTTGTCGACAAGGATTACGTATGGCGACTCCGCCTGCAGGTAGGCCTTCAGCTGCTGGAACGTCCCTGCGTAAACCACCTTGCCGCCGGCACCGCCCGTAGTGCCGCCTTCAAGATAATGGTCGGTGCCCGGCTGGCCGGACATGGCGGCGAATCCGTCAATGCCGAAGTTGCGCCCGTCCACGACCTGCGCCGTGGCAGCGGAAACCGTCACGCAGAGCATGAAAACAGCAATGCAGACTTTCTCCAGACATGACACAGCCATGCCTGAAACCGTTTCGGTAATCATTTTCATAGTAGTTTCAATTTGTTTTAATTATTAGTTTAAAAGCTTGTTTCCAGTTTCCCCAAATGCGTCAAACGACATCTTTGACGGCAAAAATGCACAAAATGCGTCGACACAGATGCCGTTTCCGCCTGCAAATATAATGTATTTTGCAATATTTTGACATCGTGAAACGCATAAAAATATGGTTTTCAAGCCTTTATGTGCCTGAAAACCATAAAAGGACAGCACCCGGCCCTCACGGCCGGAGCCAATATCAGTTACCCATGTCTGACATGAACTTGATGCGCACCAGCCTTACTTCTTCTTCAGGATAGTCGCCGCCAAGCTCGTCAAGGGCTGTCTCAAGGTCGTCGGTGTCGCTTTCCTTAAAGTACTCGTAGATGTCGTCGATATGGTCGTCGTCCATCACTTCCTCAAGGAAATAGTCGATATTGATTTTCGTTCCGCTGTAAACGATGGCCTCAACCTCGTCCAGCAGCATGTCGAAATCTATGCCCTGCGCCTCCGCTATGTCGTCAAGAGCCACCTGGCGGTCGATGCTCTGTATGATTTTCACCTTCAATACAGACTTCTTTGCCACAGTCCTTACACGCAAGTCCTCGGGGCGTTCAATTTCGTTTTCGTCGCAATACTTCTTTATCAAGGCCACAAACTCCTTGCCGTAGCGCCGCGCCTTGCCTGCGCCTACGCCCTGTATGTTCTGCAAATCGTCAAGTGTCACAGGATAGACGGTGGCCATCTGCTCAAGCGAAACATCCTGGAATATAACGTATGGAGGCAGTTGCAGGTTCTTGCTTATCTTCTTTCGCAAGTCCTTCAGCATGGAGTAAAGCGCCGGGTCGAGCGCCGAGCTGCCGCTACCGCCCTCGTCGTCCTCGTCATCCTCGCTAAATTCATTGTCGAGGACAATCATGAACGACTCCGGCTTCTTCCTGAATTTCTTGCCGGCAGACGTGAGTTTCAAAATTCCGTAGTTCTCAACATCCTTCTTGAGGAAGCCTGCTATGAGCGCCTGACGTATCACCGGATTCCACAACTTCTCGTCCATGTCCTCGCCGGAGCCGAACTCTTCAAGCTTGTCATGCTTGTGAGCCACGATGTCGTTGGTGTCCTTTCCCTTAACGAAATCTATTATGTAATCCGTGCGGAAGTCTTCTTTCACGGCGGCGATGGCATTCAGGACAACCAGCAATGCGTCCTTTCCTTCAACCTTGGTCTTGGGGTGCAGGCAGTTGTCGCAATTGCCGCAGTTGTCATTTTCATACTCTTCGCCGAAATAATGCAGCAGCATCTTGCGTCTGCATACCGACGACTCGGCATAAGCCGCAGTTTCCTGCAACAGCTGGCGGCCTATGTCCTGTTCGGCCACAGGCTTGCCTTCCATAAACTTCTCCAGCTTCTTCAGGTCCTTGTATGAGTAGAAAGCGATGCACTTTCCTTCTCCGCCGTCGCGTCCGGCACGCCCGGTCTCCTGGTAATAGCCCTCCAAGCTCTTCGGAATGTCGTAATGGATGACGAAACGGACGTCAGGCTTGTCGATGCCCATGCCGAACGCAATGGTTGCAACTATCACGTCGATACGCTCCATGAGGAAGTCATCCTGCGTGGCGGAGCGCGTCCCCGAGTCAAGCCCGGCATGGTAGGCGGCGGCCTTTATGTCGTTGGCGCGCAGCACGGCGGCAAGTTCCTCCACCTTCTTTCGCGACAGACAGTATATTATTCCGCTTTTTCCGGCGTTCTGCTTGATGAACTTCACAATCTGCTTGTCAATGTCCTTGGTCTTATGACGCACCTCATAATAAAGGTTGGGACGGTTGAACGAGCTTTTATATTCTGTCGCGTCGAGTATTCCGAGGCTCTTCTTTATGTCGGTGCGCACCTTGTCCGTGGCCGTAGCCGTAAGCGCGATGACAGGCGCGTTGCCTATTTCGTTGATGATGGGGCGTATCCGCCGGTACTCCGGACGGAAGTCATGCCCCCACTCCGAGATGCAATGGGCCTCGTCAACGGCGTAAAACGAGATTTTCACACCACGCAGGAAGTCAACGTTGTCTTCCTTTGTAAGCGACTCGGGAGCCACATACAGCAGTTTCGTCTTGCCTTCGAGGATGTCTGCCTTGACACGGTCGATGGCCGACTTGTTGAGAGACGAGTTCAAATAATGCGCCACCCCGTCGGTCTCCGTCATGCCGTTAATCACATCGACCTGGTTCTTCATCAAGGCGATAAGCGGCGAGATGACGATTGCCGTGCCGTCCATGATGAGCGACGGGAGCTGATAACACAGCGACTTTCCGCCGCCTGTCGGCATGAGGACGAACGTGTCTTTGCCGTCAAGCAGATTGCGGATGATTGCCTCCTGGTTGCCTTTGAACTTGTCGAAGCCGAAATACTGCTTCAGTTTCTCTATCAGATTAACGTCATGATTCATACAACAAACAGAGTAACTTTTATAATGTTAGTGTGCAAAACGGCTCGGCTCAAGCGCTTTCAAGCTTGTGGAAATGCGCCTTTTCAAGCTGCTGCCGGGCGTAGTCGAGAGTAACTTCGAACGTCTCCACCTTCTTTGAGGGGACTTCGAACATGGCATCCATCATCACACTCTCAACGATTGAACGCAGTCCGCGCGCCCCGAGCTTGTATTCCATGGCCTTGTCTACTATGAATTCAAGTGCGTCGTCGGTGAATTCAAGCTTTATTCCATCCATCTCAAACAGTTTCTTGTACTGCTTTACGATTGAGTTCTTAGGCTCTACGAGGATGGAGCGCAGCGCGTTCCTGTCCAAAGGATTGAGATATGTGAGCACAGGCAGGCGGCCGATGATTTCAGGTATCAGTCCGAAAGACTTGAGGTCTTGCGGCAGGATGTATTTCATCAGGTCGTTCTTGTCTATGTTGCGCACGTTCTGCACAGAGTTATAACCCACCACATGGGTGTTCATCCTCTGGGCGATTTTACGCTCTATTCCGTCGAACGCACCGCCGCAGATGAAGAGGATGTTCTTCGTGTCCACGTGGATATACTCCTGGTCGGGATGCTTGCGGCCACCCTGCGGCGGCACATTCACCATCGTTCCCTCCAAGAGTTTCAGCAAACCCTGCTGCACGCCTTCGCCGCTGACGTCGCGCGTGATTGAAGGGTTGTCGCTCTTACGTGCTATCTTGTCTATTTCGTCGATGAAGACGATGCCCCGTTGTGCGGCCTCCACGTCGTAATCGGCCACTTGAAGCAGGCGGCTAAGTATGCTCTCAACGTCTTCGCCTACATAACCGGCCTCGGTGAACACCGTCGCATCCACTATGGTGAACGGCACATCAAGCAGCTTCGCTATCGTGCGGGCCATCAATGTCTTGCCCGTGCCGGTGCTGCCCACCATTATTATATTGCTCTTCTCTATCTCCACGCCGTTGTCGTCAACGGGTTGCTGCAACCTCTTGTAGTGGTTGTACACCGACACAGCCAGGCAACGCTTTGCGTCGTCCTGCCCTATGACGTACTGGTCGAGATATTCTTTTATCTCCTGCGGCTTCGGAACCCTCTTGGGCTTGAACTTCTTGTTCTGCCTGCGCGACCCTTCGTCAAGCACACCGGTAGACTTCACAATCTCGTATGCCTGCGCGGCGCAGTCTTCGCATATATATCCGGTAAGCCCGGTAATGAGCAGCTTTACATCCTTTTCGCTGCGTCCGCAGAAACTGCAAACTTTCTCCATCCTGTTATTCCTGCCTGCCATCTTGCGCGTTTGAAGTCATGCGTTCGTTCTTCCTTACCAGCACGGTGTCTATCATGCCGTACTCCTTGGCCTCCTCGGCGGTCATCCAGTAATTGCGGTCGGAGTCCTTGTACACCTTGTCGTAAGGAGTATGCGAATGTTCGGATATGATTGTGTACAATTCTTTCTTGAACTTGAGTATCTCCTTGGCCTCAATCTCGATGTCTGACGCCTGTCCCTGCACGCCGCCGAGCGGCTGGTGTATCATCACACGGCTGTGGGTAAGCGCCGAACGCTTGCCTTCCGTGCCGGCGACGAGCAGCACTGCGGCCATCGAAGCGGCCATGCCGGTGCATATCGTGGCAACGTCGCTCGATATGAACTGCATTGTGTCGTAAATGCCGAGTCCTGCCGTAACGCTGCCTCCGGGGCTGTTGATGTATATCGAGATGTCCTTGCCCGAGTCAACCGAGTCGAGATAAAGCAGCTGCGCCTGCAAGGTGTTGGCCGTATAGTCGTCAATCTGCGTGCCGAGGAAGATGATGCGGTCCATCATCAGTCGCGAGAACACGTCCATCTGGGTCACGTTCAGCTGGCGCTCCTCAAGGATATACGGATTGAGATACTGCATCTGCGCCTTCATCACGTCGTCAATCACCATGCCGTTCATTCCAAGATGGCCGGTGGCATATTTTCTAAAGTCGTTCATCTATACTTTTAATTAACAATTAAATATGAAAAATGAGAAATCGCCCAACGGGCTTTCATCCAGCAGGCCACGCCTCGCCGCCATGACGGCAGCCGCCGCGCGCCACATATTTTCCACCTATTTATATTATATGCAAAAAGGAGGTTACCGACCCTTTTCGCTTGCTCACGCGGAACAAAGTTAATAAAAAAGTCGGAAACCTCCTCTATATCACGGAAGTTTTTTTGCAAAAAAATGAATTATTCTCCCTGCATCAGCTTGTTGAACTCGTCCAATGTGGCGGTCTTCTCGTTGAGTTTCACCACATTCTTCAGCACCGCCGTCAGCTTGCGGTCTATGCTGCGGTCAACGAAAGAGTCGATGTACTCCTTCTTTTTGAGCATGTCCGTAGCGTAATTGTCGATGTACTCCTCGGGTATGTTGTTCATGCCGTACTGTGCGAACTGGGCGCGTGCGGCCTCCTTTGCAGTCTCCTTGACGTCGGCGTCGTCTATCTTTATGTCGTTGGCCTTAACGAGCTGCTCCTTGATGAGGTGCCATGTCAGTTCCTTTATACTCTGCTCGTAGTTCTTGTCGACATACTCCTGACCCTTGTCCTTGTTGTTGTTGAGCATTACGCGCTTCAAAAGGGCGTCGGGATAAGTAAGCGCGCCAACCTTGTTCTCCATGTACTTGCGCACGTCCTGTATGAACTTGAAGTCAGTGTCAATCTCAAACTGCTTCTTCAAGCCCTCCGCAATCTTCGCGCGGAAGTCGGCCTCGTCCTTCACTGCGTCCTTGCCGAACACCTGGTCGAACAGTTCCTGATTGACCTCGGCCTTCACATAGCGCGATATCTCGGTAATCTGATAGCTGAAGTCGGCCGTTACTCCGGCTACTTCCTCTTTCTTGATTTTCAGCAGCGAAGACACTTCGATGTCGCTCTCCGGGTACGCCTTCCTCGGGTTGAACGTGATGATGTCGCCCAACTTGCAGCCGTCAAACAGCTTCTTCTGGTCGTCCGCCTTGATGTATTCGGGCATAAGCACTGCGCCTTCCACGGTGATACCGCCCTCCTTGGTGTTTCCGTTCTCGTCAAGCTCGCGCAGGTCGCCCTTCAGCATGTCGTTCGCCTGATACTCCTCCACCTTGTCATAGTGGCCGGCACGCGACGCGAACATGTCAATCTGGCGGTTAACCACGTCGTCGTCAACCGTTATTGTGTAGTGGTCGATGGTGTCATCGCCGGTCAGCGTAGCGTTCATCTCGGGAGCGACAGCAATGTCGAACTGGAACGTGTACGGAGCGTCAGCCTCCAGGTCTACCGGCTCCTGCGCCTCGTGCGGCAGCGGCTCGCCCAGCATCTGGATGTTGTTGTCCTTCACGTATTTATATATTTCCTCGCCAAGGAGCTTGTTGATTTCGTCCACCTTAACGGCAGTGCCATACTGCTTCTTAATCATCCCCATCGGCACCATGCCCACGCGGAAGCCCGGCACATTGGCCTTCTTGCGGTAGTTCTTCAGTGTCTTCTCGACATTGTCCTTATAGTCAGCCTCTTCTACGGTCAAGGTGATAAGTCCGTTCACCTTGTCTGGATTTTCAAATGAAACTTTCATCTTTCGTTTTTTATGTTATTTTTAATGATTATCGAATATGAGCTGCAAAATTACTGAATATCGCCGTAATTACCTAATATAATAAGGAAAATCGCCGAAAAAATCTTTTTTTCGCTCCTCCGGCCGCCTCCTGAAATCCAATTGACGGCCTTTCGCATTCCAAAAGGCCATGTTTTACACGCTAAAAGGCCGTCTTTTGCAACGCGAAAGACGGCCTTTTGTAATGCGTTAGCTATCAAGACGTTGCAAAGCTGGCCGGTTAGCCAGCAACAAGCACACATAAACCTATGGATTTACAGTACACCGCAGCAAAGGCCTTACCGTGTACAAGCGCAACAAAGGCTACGCATCAAGCTAAAAAAGCATCGCACCGACATAGCCGCAAGCCCTTTTCTGACAAACAATAGTCCGACATTTGTACGACCATATAATCATACAAATGCCGGACTTGCCATGCAGGCACACCCTCAACAAGAATGTTCCCTTTCCCTTTTTAATTGGCTTTGCCCTGCCGCTACTTCAGCATTTTCAACAAACCTCTTATTGCAACAGCAAAAAGAAAGGCCATAATCAAGCAGCTGCCACGCTCGCCTCTAATCAATAAATCCACCGTTAAAGGAACGACAATGGCTGTTGAAACACAAAAGACCTTGATATATCGGGCTTTATTCATCATTAGTCTTTTCATTGCCTGATACTTTTCAATTGTTTTCAAATCCGCTGCAAAAGTACAACAATAAAACAAACGGGCAATGGAATTTTACTTCACATTTTTTTCATAACCTCACAAACAAGTGATTATCAACAAAGGTAAAGCCGCCGCCACGCCGCAAAATTAATAAAAACACGGCACAAAGCGAAGCCCACCCTGCATTATTTCGCCAAACAACGCACGGCATGCGGCATCTCCATATAGGCGGATTTGCACGCATTGGATGCCGCGTCGTAGCGCGGCATGACAGCTACCGAGCGCCTCACTTGCCGCTAATTGGAAACAGGTAATCAAGCTCTCTTCCTTCGGGAGGGTTAGGGGTTGGTCACCGTATCGGCGGATTTGCAATCAGCCGAATAACAAGGCACGGATTTGCAATCCGCCAACTGCTTTATGCAAGGCCGCTATGCGGATTACAAATCCACATTAGCCATCGTGCGGATTGCAAATCCGCACGGACTAATAATCAAGCTCCATTCATTCGGGATAATTGAGAATGGAGAATTGAAAATGGAGAATTATGATTACATTTGAGACTGTCTGCCAACAAGGCAAATCATAATTCTCAATTCAGCATTCTCAAATCTCAATTCAAAAGGCCGTCAATTGGAAGGCAAAAGGCCATCTTTTGCACGCTGAAAGGCCGCCTTTTGCATTCCCAAAGACGGCCTTTTACATTGCAATCAAACACGGGCGGTTTGCTTACAGGACTGCGAATGGCGAACAACATTCAGCAAAACGTGTAAGCGAACATGGCCGTTTTGCTTACAGTTTTCGCCCTGCCGCGCAGCGTCAGATGCTGAACGCCACGGAGAAAAGCACTTCGCGGCCACGCAAGGGCATACTGAACCAGCTGTAATTAAGTCCTGTGAACAATGCTTCCTCGTAGGTGTCGCGGTCGAGCAGGTTGCTCATGCGCAGGCCAAGTTCCATCCGTTTGGTGACGGCATAGCGCACAGCGGCGTCGAGAAAGCTGTTGTGGCGGTAGCGGCCGCGCTCCACTTCAAGCATGTTGTACTCCCATTGCAGGCTCACGTCAAGCCCCTTGACGGGGAAGAGGTGAACGTCGGCCACGTTGTAAAAGCTCTTCAGAGTGTTGTGCCCCGTGCTTCCGGCATACGGGTCTTGCCATATCAGGTTGAACGTAGGCCGCTCCGTCAGCGTGAGCCACCGCAGTTTGTCCCACCGCAGGGTCAACGCCGCCGCCATCACGTTGGCCGTCACGCAGGTGTTGACGCCGTTCTGCGCCACGGGCAGCGTGGTGCGGTTGTAGTTCAGGGTGCTTTTCAGCGACAGGCCGATGCGCGTAAAGGTCTTGTCGGCCGATGTCATGAAGAACAACATGCGCGTTTTCACGTCGTCCCACACGGTGCGCACGGTGGTAAACCGCTCGCCGTAGGTGTACTCGTTGTAGTGGTCGGCGGTGTTCCAAGAGGCCATCGCCATGACGTTCCACACGAACATGGTAACCACGTTGGCGTATCCAAGCGACACAGAAGCCCTTGCCGAGCGCGTCCATCCTATGCGGTCGGCGGTCAGCACGCGCGTGCGGTAACCGCTGTAATATTCCTCCGGCAGCATGACATCGGCCGAAGCGTCGCGCCCCAAGCCGCCCGACAGGTTCATGCGCCAGAACGGCGAGAACTCGTGCCGCCAGCTTACCGACGGCGATGCGTACACCTTTGTGCTGCTGCCTGCGCCGCTCCACGCTATGCGCGACGTGAAGACGTTTACCGGAAGGTCGAAAGTAACGTGTCCGCGGCGGTAATTCAATATGTATTCGGGGCTAAGCGAGTGCTTCATATACGTTGTACGGAAGCCGTCTCCGCCGCCTGCGGAAACGTTGTCGGTGCGCAGCTCGAATGCGTAACGCAGTTCGAGGCTGTTGCGTCCGATGTAAAAGCGCGTGCCAATGCTGTTCCGCGTCATTATCCTTTCAAGGGATATACTCTGGGAAACAGGGCTGTTTTCAAGGAGAGAAGGAGTAGAGGAGGTAAAGGAGTAAGTAGAAATGTTGTTCATTTCACCACTGGGTAAGGAGGAATAAAGGAGAGAAGGAGTAATGGAGTAAGTAGAAATGCCGGTTAGGTCACTGTCGTCGTAAGCAACGTTAAGGGTCTCGCTGCGGCGGAAATAGCGCGTGAGGGAGTTTACCGAGAACGACTTTCGGCCTACGTTTATTATCATGCTCAGCTTGTTCTGAATGTAACCGGGATGGCTGACGGCACGTTCCGACAGTTGACGAGCAGACAAGGAACGAGCAGACGAGGAGGTTTGCCCTATTAATTGGCGAGACATTTCTCCTTGTTCACTTGTCAACTCATCGCTGGTCTGCTCAAAAACGTCGTTGCTGGCCTGCTGAGTCAAACCTCCTTGTCTGCTCGTCCCTCGTCTGCTTGTTGACTTAAAAAATGACAGTGAGCCAGAAAGTTCGTCGACGAAGTACACCTTCGGGGCGTTAAACTCATACCTTACGCGCGGCATCAAGGTGTGAACGCGCAGCTTGCGGCGGTTCGCCTCGTAGAGCGCCAGCGGCTCGTTGCCGCCGTAATAGTTGTAGGCGCTGTCCTTGGAGCGGTCGGACGTGCCGTAATAAGTCACGTTGGCGCGCAGCGAGCCATAGCGTCCGGCGCGGCGGAGGAAGTTCAGCCCCACGCTGTACGATTTGTTCCTGAGATACCGCTTTTCGCTTACGGGCGGCGTAGACGAGCCGCTTGTTGAAATCATTGCAGGCGGCAGAGGCTCGTAGTTGAAAATGTCGGAGTAGTCGATGTGCTCTTCCGTGTCGCCCGACAGGTTCTCGCCGTTGTTGTTCATGCGTGCGGTGACGAAGGCTTGGTTGGTCCGTCCCACGCCGATTAGCGTCAGGCGGTTGTTCCATAGCACCTTGTCCACTCCGCCGATGCCGCCCACAGCGTCGCCGAAGGGGCGCAGCTTGTAGTCGGGCTTCAGCTTGATGTTGAGCGTGGCCTTGTCTGACGGCACGCGGTCTTTCAGCGCACGGACGGGCTGGTCGTTCTCCATCACCTGCACGGTAGCCACCGCGTCGGCCGGCAGATTGCGCGTTGCCTGGTTGTATTGGTTGCCGAGCAGGTCTTGCCCCTCGATGTTAAACTTGTTGATAGGCTTGCCTTGGTATGATATTGCGCCGTTGTCGGCCACCTCGATGCCGGGCAGTTTCTTCAGCACATCTTCTATATAGCGGTCTTCCTTGCCCTTGAACGCCGCCACGTTGTAGTTTATGGTATCCTTGCGCCGCTCCATCGGGCGCGCTTTTACGGTGAGTTCTTTCAGCATTATGCCCGACGGTGCGAGGCTTACGCGCATCCCCTGCCGCACGTGTTCTGCGCCGATGCGCTTCCGGTCATAGCCCATGAGGGTGAACTCTACGGCAGCCGTGCCGTCGGGCAGCGGCAAGGTGAACGCGCCGTCGCCGCCGGTCGTGGCGTAAGAGAGCAGCGAGTCGGCCTTGTCTACAGCCTTTACGGTGACGTAGCTCACAGCCTTTCCGGTCTTTGCATCAACCACCGTGCCGCCTACTGTCCGCCTGCCGGTCTGCGAGAAGGCAAGGACGGGGCACAAGGCGAGTAGCAACAGCATGGCGGCAAGCCCTCTCCTGTCCCTCCGGCGGTTGTCATCATGATTGCCGTTGCAGGCATCCGTGCCTGCAACGGCACTGCCTGACGGCGTATATTTATAATGAAATGTCATAATATTCATAATCAAAATCAAGCGGTTTCAGCATCTTCCGCGATGCGCATGACATCCTGCGGTTTTGCAAAAGGCCACCTTTTACCTTCCAAAAGGCCATGTTTTACCGTCTAAAAGGCCACCTTTTACAGTGCGAAAGACGACCTTTTGCAACCCCACTGATTATCAACGGGTTACACAAGCGGCAAAAGCCATGTTGCATCCGGCGTAAACTGCCGCCTCCGTATCAGCTGCTTTGCATGTTTGGTATCAACTGATTGTCGTGTTCTGGATGCCGTGCCACCTTTTAGTATCGGCGGATTTGCAATCCGCCGCATGGCAAGACACGGATTTGCAATCCGTCAACTGCTGTATGCAAGGCCACTATGTGGATTACAAATCCACGCCAGCCATCGTGCGGATTGCAAATCCGCACGGACGACAGCAATGCCATTTTCACGCTCTGGATGCCGCATCGCCGTGCGGCATGACAGCTACCGAGAGCCTCATTTGCAGCCAAACAGCAGCAGGTAACCAAGCTCCCTCCCTTCGGGAGGGTTGGGGTGGGTCTTGGGATTGGTTGGGGTGGGTGTTAGGTATGTGCCGGATGTGTCTCAGCTTTGCCATCCCCTACTCCGTCTCTATCGGGTTGTATGACCAGCTTGGCAGCCTGCTGCCGTCCTCAGTCCAGATGTGTTTGCCCGTCATTTCCCACGCGCTTTGTGGGTCGTCAGCAATGTTCTTGGCGGCTTTGAACGCCTTTTTACGCAAGAGCACAATCCTGTCAGAAGGCACTTTAAGATATATCGGTTCGGGCTTGTACAGCGTTTCAAGGCCATTTAGGGTGAACACATAGTTATTTTTGGTGTCGCTCACGGCGAATATCAGCCCCGGCAGGCCGCGGAAAAGGTACGGGCCTATGGGCAATGTGTATTCTTCAGAGTACCACGCCGTCCAGTCCCGTCCGCCCATGCGGCACGTGGCTTTCTTGCAATGCACGCCGGCAATGATGCTGTCGCCACCGGCCAGCGTCCACGGCAGCGGCTGTAGCTGCTGCGTGTACTCAAAGGTTATCGCGCAATCAATCTGCACAGTCGCCTTGTTGTCGGCCATGTTGATTACCAAGGGATAGTCGTACTTGGCGTTGCCCATCACTCCGAACATCGGCCCTACAAGTTCCATGGGCGACCGTTTTTCGCGGTAGTAGGCGTCGTTGAGCGAGTCTGACCGCAACGAATAAAAGTCGCTGAAGCCCGTGTAGCGGTTGCCCACAAGCAGGACGGTCTGCCCCTTAATCCACTTTTTCAGCCTTGTAGAGTCAGGACGGTAAGCGTATTCATAATAAACCTTGACCTGCGCCGAGTCGTAAACGGTCTTTTCAACCGGCTTTATGGGCGGAAGGTCGCCTCCGCCGATGGTCTGCGCCCCTGCGGATAGCGCGGCGAGCATGGCCAATGACAATAAAGTTGTTTTCATAGTGAACGTATTTAATTAGTCATGCAAAGATAAACTAAAATACTTAATCAAACAACTAATCGTCTTAATTTTATCCTTTGTTAACCCTGCCGGCCATCTTTCGTTTTCTAAAACACGGCAAAATGGAAGGCAAAAGGCCATCTTTTGCACGCTGAAAGGCCACCTTTTACAATGCAAAAGGCGGCATATTGAAACGTCGCTGATTATCAACGAGTTAGCAAGAGACGAGGTTTTAGTTGACAAGGGACGAGGGACAAGTCGGCAAGAAACGAGGAACAAGTCAACAAGGGACAAGCAGACAAGGGACAAGGGCTGTGTTTTTAGTTGACAAGGGACAAGCAGACAAGGGACAAGGGCTAAGCAAATAGAAAACGGGCAGACAAGGATGACTGTTTCATTTGTCCTTGTCTGCCCGTTACTTGTATGCTTGTCGACTTGTCCCTCGTCACTTGTCGACTAAAAGCTCGTCCCTTGTCAACTAAAAACTCGTCTGCCTGTCAGTTTTCTTCAGCCGCCTCCTTGGCGCGTTTCTCTTCGTCTATGCGCTGGAAGTCCTTTTGGCGCAGCACGAAACTGTTAGTCAAGTACTTCTCACGCACAACCTTGTTTTCCGCCAGTTCCTCGGGAGAGCCTTGGAAAAGGATGCGCCCCTCGAATAGAAGATAGGCACGGTCGGTGATGCAGAGGGTGTCTTCCACGTTGTGGTCGGTGATGAGGATGCCGATGTTTCGGTACTTCAGGCGCCACACTATGTGCTGGATGTCCTCCACGGCGATGGGGTCTACACCGGCGAAAGGCTCGTCGAGCATGATGAACTTGGGGTCGATGGCAAGGCATCGGGCAATCTCCGTGCGCCTGCGTTCGCCACCGGAGAGGCGGTCGCCGATGTTCTTCCGCACCTTCTCCAGCCTGAACTCTTTAATCAGGCTCTCAAGTTTCTCTATCTGTTGCTTGCGTGTAAGGTCGGTCATCTCAAGCACGGCGAGGATGTTGTCCTCGACACTCAGCTTGCGGAAGACGCTCGCCTCCTGCGGCAGATAGCCTATTCCGGCCCGCGCACGCTTGTACACGGGGAAGTCGGTAATGTCCTTGTCGTCTATATATATGTGGCCCGCGTTGGGCACGATAAGGCCTGTCGTCATATAGAAAGAGGTTGTCTTGCCTGCTCCGTTGGGGCCGAGCAGACCCACAATCTCGCCCTGACGCACGTTGATTGACACGTCGTTGACAACCGTCCGCTTGCCATACCGCTTCACAAGTCCCTCCGCCCGAAGCACCATCTGCCCGTCGTGGCTCGGCTCCATGCCGTTAGTCGTTTCGTCCATAAATGTCGTATTTTTCGGCAAAAGTAGCAAAATTGTACCTAATAACAGTTTATAAAGTCAAAAACTCGTACACGTGTTGTAGTTTTTTTAGTTATTTTGGTTACTTTTGCGGCAAAGAAAACAAGTTTTCAAGCAGACAAGTTGACAAGTGACGAGCAAACAAGGAGATTTGCAACTGATGCCATACTGGCTGCTTGCCGCAATAACGCATGGCTAAAAGCTTGTCTGCTTGTCACTTGTCAACTTGTAACTAACTAAATAGAAATATGTTATTACACAAACACCTCACTTCTTTCGGCAGATACCTGATGCTTATGGAACGCGCATTCTCCCGGCCCGAACGCCTGCGGATGTTCCTGAAGCAATACATCAAGGAGATGTCCGCCCTCGGTGTCAACTCGATAGGGATAGTGCTTCTCATCTCGTTCTTCATCGGAGCGGTAATCTGCATACAGATAAAACTCAACGTGCAGAGCGCCTGGATGCCGCGCTTCGTCACAGGATACGTAACGAGGGAAATCATGCTTCTTGAGTTCTCGTCGTCAATCATGTGCCTTATCCTCGCCGGAAAGGTAGGCTCCAACATAGCGTCGGAAATCGGGACGATGCGCGTGACGCAGCAAATCGACGCATTGGAGATAATGGGCGTCAACTCGGCCAACTTCCTCATAATGCCCAAGATACTGGGAATGATTACGCTGATGCCGTTTCTCGTCATCTTCAGCACGGCCTCCGGCATAATAGGAGCTTACGCCACGGCGTACATCGGGCACGTTATCAGCCCCGAAGACCTTACGCTCGGACTGCAATACGACTTCAACCCGTGGTTCATGTACATGAGCATCATAAAGAGCCTGTTCTTCGCCTTCCTGATAACAAGCATCCCGTCATTCTACGGCTACACGGTAGAGGGCGGCTCGGTGAACGTGGGCAAGGCCAGCACTGACGCCGTAGTAACCAGCAGCGTGATGATATTGTTCTCCGACCTGTTCCTCACACAGATATTATCTTAGGTCTTACGGTTATGAGGTTGTAAGGTTTTACGGTCATACGGTTTAAAGTTATGAGGGCACACGGTTGCTGAACCGTACAGCAAGTCCTCATAAAATAAGGATGTACACCACATGCCCCATAACCGTAAAACCGTATGACCGTAAGCCTTACAACCGCATAACCCAATAACCTTACAACCCCATAACCGTAAAACCGCATAACCCCATAACCGCAAAAGCAATGATTGAAATAAAGAACCTTTGCAAGTCGTTCGGCGACAAGGAAGTCCTGAAAGACATAAGCGCCGTGTTCGAGGGCGGAAAGACCAACCTCATAATAGGCCAGAGCGGCTCGGGCAAGACCGTGCTGATAAAGAACCTCGTCGGACTTCTTGAGCCAACGAGCGGCGAAGTGCTGTATGACGGACGAAACTTCGTTGCCATGGACAAGAAGGAAAAGACCATGATGCGGCGCGAAATGGGCATGATTTTCCAGAGCGCGGCACTGTTCGACTCGATGACCGTTCTCGAAAACGTGATGTTTCCGCTTGACATGTTCTCGTCGATGACGCTACGAGACCGCATACACCGCGCCCGGACATGCCTTGACAGGGTGAACCTTACCGGCACAGACCACAAGTTTCCCGGTGAGCTTTCTGGCGGAATGCAGAAACGAGTGGCGATAGCGAGGGCAATATCGCTGAACCCCAAATACCTGTTCTGTGACGAACCGAACTCCGGTCTCGACCCGAAGACATCGCTCGTCATCGACCAGCTGCTACACGGAATCACCCATGAATACGGCATAACGACAATTATCAACACCCATGACATGAACTCCGTGATGGGCATCGGCGAGAACATTATCTTCATTCATGGAGGAAAGAAGGAATGGGAGGGTGTCAGCGCCGACGTGATGGGCAGCGACAACAAGAACCTTACAGACTTTATCTTCGCCAGCGACCTGCTCAAGAAGATGCGGAAAGCCGCTTTGGAGAAGGGGAAACTATCATAAATTGAGGATTGAGAATGGATAATTGACAATTATGATTACCTGTTTTCAAACGGCAAGGCAAATCATAATTATCCATTCCCAATTCTCAATTTTCAATTACAAACCTAATAATTTGCCTATGAAAACAAGAATTTCAGCCATCATCGCATTGTGTTTTGCGGTGCAGGCGGCATTTGCCTGCACTGGCATAACGCTCAAGACCAAAGACGGCAGCACCGTAGTGGCGCGCACCATCGAGTGGGGAGGCAGCGACCTCAACAGCCAGTACGTCATCGTTCCGCGTGGTTACACGCAACAGTCATACATACCCGGAGGCGTGAAAGGCGGCATGACGTTCACCGCCAAGTACGGATACGTGGGACTGTCGGTTGAACAGGAAGAGTTCGTTGCCGAGGGGCTTAACGAGGAAGGGCTGTCGGCCGGACTGTTCTACTTCCCCGGCTACGGCCAGTACGAGGACTACAGCGAGAGCCTGAAGGCGCAAAGCATAGCCGACCTGCAGCTCGTCGCGTGGATGCTTGGCAGCTTCAAGACGGTTGACGAGGTGAAAGCCGGACTGCAAAATGCGCACGTCATAGCCATTGACCCGCGCGCATCGACGGGCCACTGGCGCGTGGCCGACCCGTCGGGCAAGCAAATCGTCATAGAGATTGTTGGCCGCAAGATGAACATCTACGACAATACGCTTGGCGTACTGACCAACTCTCCGGGCTTCGACTGGCAGATGACGAACCTCAACAACTACGTAAACCTGTATCCGGGCACGGCCAAGCAGAAGCAGCTTGGCGGCACTCAGCTCGCCTCTTTCGGCGCGGGCAGCGGCTTCCTCGGCATCCCAGGCGACGTAACCCCTCCCTCGCGCTTCGTCCGTGCGGCATGGTATCAGGGCACAACGCCCGTCCCTGCAACGGCGGACAAGGCCGTAAGGCAGTGCTTCCAGATACTTAACAACTTCGACATTCCCATCGGCATCGAGACGGCCGAGGGCGAAACAGCCGTTGACATTCCCAGCGCGACGCAGTGGACGTCGGCCACCGACATGACAGGCCGCAAGATTTACTACCGCACAATGCGCAACAGCGCCATACGCCTGATTGACCTCAACCAGATAAACTTCACCAAAACGAAGTACAAGACGGCACCGCTCGACACTGTGAAAGAGCAACCGTTTTACGCCGTGGGCGTAAAGTGAAGAGTTAAGAGGGAAGAGTGAAGAATTCAATACCTTTGTTATTTGCACTTGAATTCTTCACTCTTCCCTCTTAACTCTTCACTTATCTCGGTATTTCCGGCGTGCCGAAGGGTATCTCGCCCACGCTGGGCACGCCCTGTGGCATAATCATCGGGCCGCTGCGTTTCTTGCGGTTGTGCACCGCGTTGTCAATCAAGTCCTTTACGAGAGGTCCCACGGGCAGCTCGATAGTAAACTTCTCGCTTATTTTTACTTTAGGCGTCACAATGGGTGACGTCACCCACCGGCCGGCGAACGTATCGTAATAACGCTCCACGCCGAGGTCCATGCCGACGGTTTCGCCCATGAACGTAACGAAGCCGCCATAGCCCGATGTGCCCATGTAAGGCATTGCAGCCATCGAATAGAATGCCCTGTTGTTGGTGTAACGCCCGAAGACGGTGGCCGACCAGTTGTCGTTAAAGCGGTAAGTGGCCGCGCCCGACACGCCGAAATACGTCCGCGTGCCGCGCCACAACAGATAGCGGTCGGCCTCGGCGCTGGCCGTAACGGTAAGGTTGCCTATGTTCTGCACAACGCCTACCGACGCGCCCTGCCGTGACATAAGTGCCGGCATCGTGGTGCGGAACGAACTTCCAACAACAGCTCCACTGCCCCACGAGCTTATAACGCCGCCTTGGCGGAAGTCGTAGGCGTAAGGATTGTGCCCGAACTGCGGCACGGCTGACGCCGGGGCGATGCGTCCAAGGCTGCGGTAGCCGAACGACGGCGCGGCTATGCTGTCTGCGCTGCGCCACCGGGGCAGCATCTTCGCAGCAGGCATGAACCGCTTTGCGTGCGCCGTGAACGACAGCGAGTCGCGCAGTGCGTCAGGGCTTAGCGCGCCAAACGTCACAGGCGCAAGCTCAGTCCGCGGCTCCGCGATGTGAAAGCCGCCGCCGGTCTCCTGCGCCACAGCCGTCGCCGTGCAGGCTGCAAGGCACGCCACGATTGCCAAATATCTGCATCCCGACAACATAAAACAAGCTTTTTATTTACGTATATGCAACATTATGCAAAGATAATGCTTCAAGTTTACACTCAGCACAGAGTTCATTATAAATATAGTTAATCATTCAAGAAGTTAAAGTAGTTAAAGAAGTTATCACTACGCTACGCTCCGTTAGAAGTTAAAGCCATTACCTTTACCGCTTTAGCTGACGGTTACAACATCAAGCGTCGTAACTAATTGAATAGCAAGCACTTACCCACACGCATGCAAAAGGCCGTGTTTTATCTTCTAAAAGGCCACCTTTTACACGCTAAAACATGACCTTTTGTACAGCGATATGCCGTGTTTTGCAAAACAACCAATATATTTTACGTCCGTGCGGATTTGCAATCCGCACCATCAAAAACCGGGATTTGCAATCCCGATGACCGCTATATGAAAAGTAACCGACGGATTACAAATCCGTAACTTGACATACGGCGGATTGCAAATCCGCCGATACTGCATAGTAACAAATCAAAAAACTGCGTTTTTCATTTCTCGTTGCGCTCGCCTTTCGACATATTTGCTTCGCGAATATAGGATGCGGCTCGGCAATGAGAAATCAAAAAACTGCGTTTTTCATTTCTCGTTGCGCTCGCCTTTCACTATATTTGCACTGATGAAACGAACTACTGCGATATTGCATGTAGCCGCCGCGCTGTGCATGGCTTGCCTCTTCAGCTGCGGCGACGGAATGGACCGCGAGGCGGAGATAGCGGCAATCGACAGCATTGCCGACACCGACGCGCCGCGCGCATTGGCACTTCTTGACAGCATGAAACCGCGCATGGCTGGTGCTACCGAGGCCGAATGGAGCCTGTACTCGCTAATGCGCGTCAAGGCCGAAGACAAGGCTTACATCGTACACAAGACTGACACCGTGATGCTGCGGCTCATAGATTACTACGAGGAGGATGGCGACAAGCGCCGTCTGCCGCAGGTTTATTACTACGCAGGTCGCGTGTATGCCGACATGTACGACAACGACCGCGCCCTGCCATACTTTCAAAAAGTAGTGGAAATGGCCGACAGCAGCCGCACCTTATATTATAAGGCGCAAGCTCAAATGGGCTACATCTTCCTATACCAAGGGCTATATGAAAAAGGATTTAACGCCTTCTCAAAGTCTTATAAATATAATAAGACAAGGGGAAACAAATCCAATCAGGCTTATGCTCTATGCGGAATGGCTAACTGCCTGCAACGAATGAACGGCTACAAACAGGCCATGCAGTATTTCAAACAGGCATTAATACTTGTCCGTGAGAATGGCGACAAATCGTATGAAGCTGACATCCTCGGACAAATTGCTAACAATTATTATTATCTAAAACAATACCGCATAGCCGAAAAATACGCCCAGCAAGCATTGGCTGGTGTAGACAGTACAACCGCCCGGCCAATTTATGCCATCGCTGCGGACATATATAATAAGGTAGGCAAAGAAGACTCTGCCGTCATTCTGTACAACAAGCTTTACGCATTGGACGACGTTTACGCGAAATACAGCGCAAGCAAGCGTCTCGGACACTACTACCTTGAGCACAAAAACATGGCAAAGGCCGCCATATTCCTTGACGAATATGACAGATATACTGACTCCATTCAAGAAATAACACTGACGGAAACAGTTGCCAAAATCGATGCCGTCTACAACTATAACATAAGGGAAGAGGAGAACGAAAGGCTGAAAGAAGAAATAACAACAGACCGATTTATCATTACAGTGGCGGCTGTACTCGTAATAGCCGCAATACTTGCAGTGCTCGCTCTTATACAATATTCAAAGAAAAAGAGATTGGCCGAGCGCATGAAGCACGAGAACGAGAAGCGTTACCTCAACTCGTTGTACGAGCAAAGCAGCAAGTTCATCAGCGACAACAACAGCAAAATAGAAACACTTAAGCAGGAACTTGCAGCGTCGGCAAGCAAAAATATGAGCCTTGCCGCAGCCCTGAAGGCCAAGGAGGAGCAGCTTAACAACCTCAACATGATGGCCGAAATAAGGACGAAGAACAGGGAACTGGCCGCTGCCGGATTGGAAAATTCAGACATACGGACCAAGATTTTCACACTGTTGAACGACAATACGGCAAACGATTTCGACAAAAAACTCTCCACAGAAGACTGGCAAAGTCTCGACAAAGAAGTAAACAGCCACTACCCGGAGTTCAAGGAACGCCTGTCAGCACTGTGCCGGATAAGCGACATCGAGTACCGCGTGTGCCTGCTACTGAAAGTAGGCGTAAGCCCGAAAGACATCGCCACGCTGACAATAAAGACAAAAAGCGCAATATCTGTAATGCGCAAACGCCTGTACACCAAAGCCTTTGGCAATAACGCTACGCCAGAGATGTGGGACGAGTTTATCCGCTCATTATAAGGCACTCGCGCCAGCCTGTCAACCGTTTTGTAAACAGACCGAACCATTTGTCAACTATTTTGTCAACTCAAAAATTTCCGTTTCATGTCCGTCAGCTGTAATTTTGCCGCCGAAATTAAAGTTAACGGATATTGAACGGAATGAAAAACAATGACTACAAGGCAACAGAAAATGGAGAAGGCGAAGCTCCAAACGGCCAACGTCCTACATCCGTCCATGCCCCTGTGGCATTTGGCTGTCAAGAAACTCCATACAAAGGAATTAATTAAAACAGCGGATTTACCATAGAAATTTTTAGCCGAAAACCTTAAAAACAATAAAACAACACATCATGAAAAAGACTATCATAATATTATTTGCATTGTACACAGCATTTAGCTGCGCTGCGCAGACATTCAAAATGTCGCAACTAAAAGGCTGCAAATGGACTTGCAATGAGACAGACGAGAAAACAAAGACCATTTGGTTTACGGACTCTGCCTTTTGCGATGAAAACGTTTATTCCTCAATAAACCGAACTTCAACGCTAAAGATGCCATTCTATTTATCAAGCACAATAGAAAAAGTGTTTGACGAGTCAAAAGTAGGTAAAGGTACTTCAGGCAAATACCTTATAATAAAAGAAGGCAATGCAAAACATGGGTATAATGTTTTTGTATGCGAAATAATGGGCATAAGCAATACGAACCTATCCATAAAATATGGTATTTATTCAGAACATAGGAAAATGGGCGGCGGCGAACATATCAGAAATTTCACAAAAGTGCAAAGCATGGCATCAACGGCGCAAGAGCAAATATTCAGCGTCAACGCTGACGGCTCTATCGCCGTAAAACCTGAATTTATAGAAAGCATAGACAATTTTCCGAAAAACAGCACAACGCCTTACGTACTGAAATTCAGCAAAACGGTAAATGCCATGCGACATGCGGCGTTAAACGACAACTATATTGTCAGAGAATTGAGGTATAACGGATACACCGATGCCGACCCCGGCGACTTCAACGTAATAGAAATATCGTATGCAAAGACACGCTTTTTACCTTGAAATATGATGACGGTTGGGAGAACATGTCTAAGGATTGGGGTGCTTACACATCAAGTTTCTGCGGTATAGAAGACTTAGGCAACAATACTTTCGCCGCGATATTCATAGGAGCAACGTTGGCTAACGAGCCTCCTTACCTGGCTATAATTGCATTGAAAGACGGCAAAGCAAGCTTGGTGTTCAACAAACGGATTGTAATAGTAAACATAAATACAGCTTCTGACGGTTCAAAAACATTCGATTTACAAGAAAACTTTTCAGAACCAATAGACGAAAACACGTTTACAAATCCACAAAAACACACCTTAACAATAAAGGATGGCAACATTTACTTCAAATAAAGACTGCAATACAGCAAGGCTGAAGAGGCTTTTCGTCCCCTCTTCAACATTGTTTTACCATTTTTATATATCCATATAAAAGGCACAACTACCCAAAACGACAGTCATGAAAAAGACTATCATACTATTATTTGCACTGTGCACAGCTTTTAGCTGCGCCGCACAGACATTCAGCCTGTCGCAGCTAAAGGGCTGCAAATGGGTTACTTATGATCGTGAAAAAGAAACAAATACGATATGGTTTACGGACTCCACGTATTACGATGAGTCATTTTACCCGACATTAAATAAAACAACTACAATAGAATTGCCTTTCTATTTGTCTAACACAATTGAGAAAGTATTTGACGAGTCGAAAGTAGGCACTAACACTTCTGGCAAATATCTTATAATAAAAGAGGGCAATGCAAAGTATGGATACAATTTAGTTGTTTGTGAAATTATGGGTATAAGCAATACCAATCTTTCGATAAAGCACGGAATATACACGGCAAAAAAGAAAATTGGCTTTGCAAAATTCATACTGAATTTCACAAAAGTACCAATCAACTCGCAAGCTCTATAAATGACAACAAGAACACTTACCACATTGCTCCTTGCTGTATGCACCGCCGTCTTATGCTGTTGCGGCAACAACAATGAGAAAAGATGGCAGACTGATAGGAGCAACAAGGACTGCGGCAACTCGCTGTTCTCAACCTCTCTTCTAAGTGGAACAAGCTGGATAGCCGACCTTTCGGATGATGAACGCATATATAAAATCTCATTTACAGATACAACATACATTGCGAGAACCTTTTATTCTGCCACAAAACACGACTATTTGACTACTTATTCATATTACCTTTCAAACGCCAAGCCTCGACAATTTGACTGGACAAAGGTAGGCAATGATACAAGTGGCGATGTCATCGTTTTGTATAGCAAGACCTCAAAAGACAGGAAGATGACAGCCGACAAACTGTTATTCATATCGCCTCAAAAGCTCATCCTTTTGTTTAATGATATTGATACGGTTACTTTTACACGAGAATAAACCACAGGGAAGCCCTTTGTTCCGGCTTCATGGAAAAACATATAGTTGGGAAAAAACACATCAGAAAAAGAAAACATAACACATGAAAAAGACTATCATATTATTATTTGCACTGTGCATGGCTTTTAGCTGCGCTGCTCAGACATTCAAAATGTCGCAGCTAAAGGACTGCAAATGGGTCAGTTACGAACTTGACAGGGAAGTAAATACTGTTTGGTTTACGGATTCAGCTTATTACGACGAGTCTTTTTACACGACATTAAACAAAACCGCAACATCTAAAATGCCATTCTATTTGTCAAACACAATAGAAAAAGTATTTGAAGAGTCGAAGGTAGGCACTAACACTTCTGGCAAATACCTTATTGTGAAAAGTGGCAATACCAAGCATGGCTACAACTTGGTTGTATGTGAAATTATGGGTGTAAGTGACACCACCCTTTCCATAAAATACAACGTTTATTCAGCTAAAAGGACTATCGGCGGCGTCAAATTCGTGCAAAATTTCAAAAAAGTGGCGGACAAGGAGCAAGGTTCGTCAGCGCGAAAGCAGGAAAAACGCAAGCCGTAGGGCAAAAACATCGTCCGTGCGGATTTGCAATCCGCACGATGGTTAGCGTGGATTTGTAATCCACATAACGGCATTGGTTAAAGCAGTTGACGGATTGCAAATCCGTGATTTGGCATGCGGCGGATTGCAAATCCGCCGATACGAAAGGAGAACGATGGGACACTGTAAGGCAAAACGGCACAGGTGTTACAATCACGCTTGGCTGACGGGAAACATGATACAGGTTGTAAGCAAAACAGCAGGCTTGCGTTTCAAATGCAAGAGGCGACCTTTCAGGCTGTAAAAGACGGTCTTTTGCACTGCAAAAAGCCATGTTTTACAACGCAAAACATAACATACGGCAAAACATACACAAATAATAACATTAAAAAAACGAAAGGAACAGGACAAATGAAAAAGGCATGTTCAATATTGATTGCAATGTTTTGTACCAGTATGGCATCAATGGCACAAGAGCAAGTATTCAGCATCGGAACCAATGGTGACATAGTGACAAAAACCAAATTCATTGAAGAACTTTATTCAGGCAATTACAACAACGTAACGCCTTATGCCTTAAAGTTCAGCGAAAAGATTGATGCAGCATCACACATCGCCATCAATAACGACTTAACAAGCATCAATAATGACTTAACAAACATCAGTAAAAAAGCAGCAAACAGCCCGAACGCAAACAAGACAACAACCGCAATCCCACTTTATACGGTGAACGGCTTGAGATACAAAGGCTGGGACAACGAGTCGGGCGACTTCAATGTTATAGAAATATTGTTTGGCAATGATACATTATTCACATTGAAATATGCTGACGGCTGGGACAACATGTCAACCGACTACGGCTCATATACATCAAAGTTTTGCGGTATTGAGAAACTTGGAAACAATACTTTCGCCGCAATATTCAAAGGTGTTGACATTATGAGCCAACCACCTTACCTGACAATTGTAGTGATGAAGGGCGGAAAGGCAAGTTTGGTGTTCAACAAGCCGATGATTATCAACTCGATAAAGACAAACTCCGACGGTACAAAAACGTTTGACTTACAGGAGAATACGGTCGAATGGATTGACGAAAACACGCCTGCAAACAGCCCCATTACGCATACAATGACGATAAAAGACGGCAACATTTACTTCAAGTAAAGGCTGCAACAGGCCATAGATACAAGCAAACGACAAGGCGGAGGAGGCTCAACTGCATTCCCGTCCGCCTTGTTTCACCTGTTTTTATTTATCCATATAAACACACTACGATAAAAAACCACACCATGAAAAAGGTTTTTACAATCATGATGACGCTTTGCGCGGCCATCGCAAGCGCGCAGGGCGTTGACACGGAGACGCTTAAAAGCGGGCCGTGGAGGGCAACCGACGTGGAATATATCAACAAGAACGGCGGCTTTCTGCGTACAACCTAACACCCACCCCAGCCCTCCCGAAGGGAGGGAGCTTGATTACCTATTTTCAATTAGAGGCAACCGAGGCTCTCGGTAACCGTCATACCGCGCTGCGATGCGGCATCCAGTATATGCAGACGGCACAGCCAACGCCGACACATAAAGATGTTTTTATATGCTGAAAGGGCAGCTTTTGCACGCTGAAAGGCCATGTTTTACACGGCGAAAGGCCGTCTTTTGCAAGGCGAAAGGTAATCTTTTGGACGGCGATTGATATATGGACGTGATACGGAGGTTATTTAAAAGGAGAAAAGAAAAACGGAAATCATCCGTCATCTGTCAGTTCGGGATGTAAGACATTGATTGTCAACACGTTGCAGCCTGACAGATGATTTCAGGCAACTGTCATACCTGTCTGTAACCGGCTACACGTCCTTACAGATGCCATACACATCTGTCAGGACGCATAACGTTGATTGTCAATGTTTTACGTTGCAAAATGACAGATGAAAGATGAAATGAAAAATAAAAAATGAAGAATGAGAAATGAAGAATGAGAAATGAAGAATGAACAATAACGCTGCTTATGCCGTTTCATTTCAAATTATTCATTATTTATTCTTCATTTCTCATTCTTCATTTTTCATTATTCATTTTTAATTGTTCATTTTTTAACTACCTTTGCAGGCAGTAATCAAACCTAAAAGACAGAAATATGGCACTTATAAAGACAGTGAAGGGTCTTGCGCCGAAGTGGGGCAAGGACTGCTATTTCAGCGAGACGGCCGCCATTGTGGGCGAAGTGACGATGGGCGACGAATGCTCTGTGTGGTTCAACGCGGTGGTGCGCGGCGACGTTGCGCCGATAACCATGGGCAACAGGGTGAACATTCAGGACGGGGCTTGCGTGCATGTGACAAACACCACGGGGCCTGTGGTGATGGAAGACGACGTGACCGTAGGCCATAACGCCACCGTTCATGCCTGCACGATACGCCGCGGCGCGCTTATCGGCATGGGCGCCACCGTGCTCGACAACGCCGAAGTGGGCGAAGGAGCGGTTGTTGCCGCCGGCGCATTGGTGCTGCAAGGCACTAAGATTGGCGCGCATGAGATATGGGGCGGAGTGCCCGCGAAGTTCCTGAAGAAGACCCGTCCCGACCAGGCCGAGAGCTTCGCACGGCATTATGTGGAATATTCGAAGTGGTACTTGGAAAGGTGAGAAGGTGAGAAAAGGTAAAAAAGTAAAAAAGTAAAAAAGTAAAAAGGTAAAAAGGTAGAAAGGTAGAAAGGTAGAAAGGTAGAAAGGTAGAAAGGTAGAAAGGTAGAAAGGTAGAAAAGTAGAAAGGTAGAAAAGTGTATTCGCCGTTAAGCTACCGAATATTATTTTACTTTTTTACCTTTTTACTTTTCTACTTTTCTACCTTTTTACCTTTTCAATTACAGAGTGTATCCTGTCCAGCCGAAGATGTCGGTCGGGCAACCGCCGGTGTTACCGTTGGTGATGCTGATTGTCGCGCCAGCGGGATTGCCGCTGTTGGTGTCGCTGCCGACATTGGTTGCGCCTTTGATGACGTTGATTACAGAGGCTGCGTCGCCGGTGCCTTTACCGTCGGAGAGGTCTACAAGTTCTGTAATCACGCCTGAACCAATCACCAATGCGTTGCTGATGGTTGCCTTTGCGCCGCGGCGCACCTTGATGGCGTCCTGCATTGCCTGGGTGGTTGACAGGTTCTCTATCGTCATGTTCTCAATCGTGAAGTCAGACTGTGGCGTGTGGTCAGGGCTGTTGCCGTCGAGGTTGCCGTCGGCCTCAACGCCGCGCGGGTCTTCCTCCGTGCTTGTAAATCCGGCCTCCCAGCGTCCGTAGCAGTTTGAGAGCGTGCCGTTGTAGCCCTGGGTGAAGTCGAAGCAGTCGTCGTCGCAGTTGACAGCGAGCAGGTTGTCCACGCTGACCGAGCCTCCGAAGAACTCAATCGCGTCGTCAGCGCCCTCGGCGATGTATATGTTTGAAATCTTTGTGTTGCTTCCGACAGCGTTCAGCGTGAGTCCGTTGTGCTCGATGTCTGACGAGCTGCGTGCGCCGGAGTAGAGTATGCGGACATATGTCAGCACGCCTGAATAGTCGGCGTCGTTGTCTCCGCCGTAAGGAATGTTGGCGTCAATCTCGGTAGTGCCCTCTGCAACCGTTCCTTCAGTGCCGGAGATGTGGGCGTATCCGTTGATTATCAGTCCGCCCCAATATCCAGCGGAAGCATTGTCGGCGTCGGCTGTGAATGTGATTGGCGCGTCTTCCGTGCCTGCCGCGTAAATCTTGCCGCCGCGCTCAACGAGTATGAAGTTGTCGAAGCCTTCGTTTGCTTTTACCGTCATGCCTGCCGGGATTATCAGCACGCCGCCGTCCTTGACGTGTACGGAGCCGTTGAGCGAATACTCTTTGCCGGCCTCTAATGCCATAGGCTCTGTGATTTCAAGCGGTATCTCGTTGCCTGTAACGGTAGTAACAGGGCTTAATGTGGGGAACTGGTAGCCTGTCCAGCCGAACGCTGACGTGTCCGCGCCGGTGTTGCCTGCCTGTACCTGAACGCCCGAATATGCCGTGCCGCCGTTGTTTACGACATCCTCAGACACGTAGTATGCGTTGTTGGTAACGCTTATTTCGGTTGCGGTAGTGGCATTGTCCTTGCTGTCGGTAAGGTCTACGAGGTTCTGTATCTCGCCTGCACCGTAAACTACGGCGTTGGTGATGTGTGCCGTCGCATCGCGGCGCACCTTGATGGCGTCCTGCATGGCCTGTGCCGAAGAGTTGTTTACTATCGTCATGTCCTCTATGGTGAAGTTGGCCTGCGGCGTGTGGTCCGAGCCTTCGCCGTCGAGGTTGCCGTCGGCTTCTACTCCGCGTGGGTCGCTTTCGGTGCTTACAAATCCGTCTTCCCAGATGCCGTAGCAGTTGGAGAGCGTGCCTGAGTAACCCTGGGTGAAGTCGAAGCAGTCGTCGTCGCAGTTCACGGCGAGCACGTTGCTGACGTTCACCGTTCCGCCAAAGAACTCAATCGCGTCGTCAGCGCCCTCGGCGATGTATATGTTGTCGATTGTCGTTCCGCTTCCGACAGCGTTGAGCGTCAGTCCGTTGTGCTCTATGTCAGATGAGCTGCGCGCTCCGGTGTAGAGCAGTTGCACGTACTCGATAGTGCCGCTGTTGTCGTCGGCCTTGTCTCCTCCGTAAAAAGTGTTTGTGTTAATCTCTGTCGCTCCCTCGGAAACTGTGCCGCCCGGGCCGGAAATGGGCGCGTAACCGTTGATGATGAGTCCTCCCCAGTGGCCCGATGTGGCGTCGGTTGCGTCGGCGGTCATAATGATGGGCTTTGCCGCCGTTCCCGTTGCGTTGATTTTTCCTCCGCGCTCAACGAGGATGTAGTTGCCGAAACCCTTTGCCGCCTTTATTGTTGTTCCTGCCGGTATCTCAAGGGTTGCGCCTTCGCGGACGATGAGCGCGCTTGTCAGGTGGTATTCGGTGTTGGCGTCGAGTGTCAGAGTTCCTTCTACGTCACCTCCAAGCACCGCGCTGTCGGTAGGGCCCGGGCCGTCTCCGCCGCCGTTGTCGTCGTCGCTGCAAGAAGTCAACGTCATTGCACTCATCATGGCAAGGAAAGCCATGGATGTAAGAAATAATTTTTTCATGTTGCTAAATGATTTTAGTTGATGAATTATTGTCTTGTGTTATGTTAGTTTTTACAGGTTGTAAGACAGTCCGAGACTGAAGTCCATGCCCCTCTTGTACTTGCTGAGCACCACTTCCTTGTTGTCGGCGTTGCCCTGTCGTGTCAGCTGGTGGGCGGAGTTGAGCAGGTTGCGCGCCTTCAGGTTGATGGAGAAATGCTTTCCAAGCTGCGCCGAGGCAACGAAATCAAGCGTCGGTATGCCGTTCTCCATGATGTCCTGGTAGCCCTCCGTGCCCACGGTATAGAGCCTGTCGCTGAAGTAGTTGAACACCAATGCGCCTGTGAAAGTGTTGGCCTTTTTGCGCAGCATGTATGTAAGGTCGGCGTTCACCAGCCAGGGGGCTGCTCCTTCGAGCTGCGAGCCGGACGGGTCGGTTGCCAGCGGCACCTTTGCGAACGTGTAGGTGTATGCTCCGTTCATGCCGAAAGTAAGCCTGCTAAGCCCCTCGCCCTGGAGGTTCTGCGAGAAGATGTGTTTCTTCAGCTCGACCTCGACGCCCGCCACGGTGGCATGGTCGGATATGTTCCTGTATGAGAGATAGCCTCCGGCGCTGTTCACTTCAATGCGCGAGATGGGGTCCTTGATGTATTTGTAGAAGCCGGTGACCGACAGCAGCTCCGACGGTGACAGGTACCAGTCCCACTTCAGGTCGACGTTGTAGTTGTCAGACGGTTTCAGGTCGGGGTTACCCTGGCTCTTGAAGCTTACGCTGACATAGCGGAAAGGTGATATTTCCTTTGACTGCGGCAGGGTGTAAGTCTTGCTTGCGGCGAGGCGCAGGGCGTGGTTCTCGGTGATGTTGTAGCGCAGGTTGATGCTCGGCAGAAAGTAGTTCTTGTTTATTTCCTGTGAGCCTTGCGTGCCTCCGCGGTTGACATTGTAGTTTACTTTCATGCCTACGTTGTCGTATTTCAGTCCGACGTTGGCTATGAATTTCCTCGTAAACTGGTATGTCGCTTCCGCGTAAGCCGAGTGAATGTCTTTCTTTACGTCATATTTGTCGATGTTGCGGTCAAGCTGGAAGTCGCCAGCCGTGAAGTTGTCGTTGTTGAAGAAATCGTCGAAACGCACGTTGTCGATGTCAAACACGTCCTGGTTTACGACCGACATGTCGTATTCCACGGCCTCGAAGTTGTCGTCGACAAATCGTCCGATGTATCCTATGCGCACGTTGGAGTTCTGCTCGAAGCCGTCTTTCAGCTTGTAAGTAAGGGCAGCCCTGACGTTAAGGTCTCCGTCGTTCAGCTTTGAGAAGTAACGCTGCTGTATGCCTGTGCCCTTCATCGGCTCGTAACCGTTGTCGGTCAGTACGAGGTTGTTGATGCGGCGGTCAGGCTCATAGCCGTTGATTATGTTGTATGCCACTCCGGCGTCAAGGCCGAACATCTTGCCGAGCCGCCACTTCGTGTCAATCTGGTTTACGATGAGCATGTTGTCGTTTACCTGCTGGCGGCGCATAAAGCCCTCGTAGGTGTCAGACGATTCGTACTTTGAGTCCATGCCGGTGTAGTTGCCTACCGACTCGTCGGCGGAATGTACGAGCATGAAGTTGTACGCGATGCTGTGCTTCCGGTTAATCGAATACTCAAGGTTTGCCATCGCAATCTGGCTTGTCTTCACCTTGGATATGTCGCCGTTCATGTCCTGCGTCAGCGTGCCCGTAGTGGTGGTGTTGCGCACGTCCTCGTCATAGTGGGTGTAGTCCTTGTTGTGTGACGCTACGAGGAAGAACGAGAAAGCGTCGTTGCCGAACCTGAACCGCTTTCCGCCGGAGATTGTGTAGCTCTGGTTTATCTGCAGGTTCTGTTTCGACGGGTCGAGCGAGTTGCGGAAGTTGTATGTGTCAAGGTTCGTGCCGGGCTGTGTCCTGTCGGCGAAGCCGAACGAGTTGACGCCGTCCATGCGCATGAAGTCGGACGAGAGCGTCTGCGTGTTGAAACCTCCCGACACGCTCACGCTCAGCTTGCCGTCGCCGGTAAGCTCTTTCGACGTGATGTTGATGTCGGCTCCGGCGGCGTCGGCAGGCGTGTTGCTGTAAAACGCCTTGTTGACATCAATCGACTGGATTATGTCGGTAGAGAAAAAGTCGAGCGCGATGTTTTTGTATTCAGGGTCTTCCGAGGGCAACGGAAAGCGGTTGAGCGTCGTGATGTTGTAACGGTCGCCCAGACCGCGCACAAACACGTTTTTCACTCCTTCCTGCTTGGATATGCCCGATATCTTGGTGACGGCCGCCTGGGCGTCGCTTACGCCCTTGCGCGACAGTTCCTGCGCGCCGACAGACTGTACCGCCACGACTGAACGCTTCTGCTCCATCATCGTTACGTTCTCCGACTCGCGGTTGGCCTTGGCCACCACCTCGACGCCCGACAGCACACGGTCGTCGGTCTCAAGCTCGAAGTCGAGCGTGGTTACCTTGTTGTCCTCAACCTTTACCTGCCGTTTCACGGCTGTCTTATAACCAACGTACTTTATCTCTATGTCATAAATGCCGTCACGCAGGCCCGAAAGGGCGAAGTTTCCGTCAACATCGGTCACCGTAGCCACGCCGCTGCCCACGACAGTCACCGTCGCACCGATGAGCGGTTCTTTCGACTGCCTGTCCTTTATGCAGCCCTTAACGTCCACGTCAACATCGTTGACACCGGCGCCTAACACCTGAACAGCCACCATCGAGGCCATTGCAACCGCGCCAAACAATCCTTTCAATCTGTTCATCTTTTGCTTCTGTCCGTAAAAAACATTACTATCCGATTTCCGGGTGCAAAGTTATGGAGGCAATGTTGCAAATTCATTGCCGCGCAATTAGCAAATTCTTACAAAGAAATTGCAATAATATTACTTCAAAATGTCTTCAAATTTCACCTATTATTATATATAAAATGGATGTCGGATTGACCGACATCCATTAAGAAGTTAAAGGAGTTAAAGAAGTAATCGCCCACTCCGTGGGCTAAGAAGTTAAAGCCATTTGCTTATGCCAATGGCGCATCGGGATGCAACATGATGATTGCCGAAAGCCTTGATTGTGGTTAATGGAGAAATGGCAATCAAGCTCCCTCCCTTTGGGAGGGTTGGAGTGGGTTGCTCATTTGCCGTCTTTTGTACGCTAAAAAGCCGTCTTTCATACGCTAAAAGGCCGTCTTTTAGCTTGTAAAAGACGGCCTTTTGAATTATAAAGAAACAAGACTGAATATATAACGGATTGAAACTTATGCGACGTTCTGCGGACAAACGTATAACGTCAGCACACAGTTCCGCTTACACTTTTACGGCAGGCTGCACCTTGTCAATCGCCCCCGAACGTGGCTACAATGTACTCAGAGCACGTTCCGATGCGGAACTTCGCGCCCCAGATGCCCATGCCCGAGCTGACATAATAGCGCGTATCGCCGCGCTGCCACGGGCCGTAGGCGTCCTCATAGACGCTCTGCGTAATCCACGAAATGGGCCAAACCTGGCCATGGTGAGTGTGTCCGCTGAACTGGAAGTCAACCCCTGCCCTCTCGGCCTGCTCCAGATGGTAAGGCTGGTGGTCAAGCAGTATTACGTATTTCGACGTGTCCACGCCGCGCATCAGCGCGCCGATGCTCTTACGGTGGCGGTTGGAACGGTCGTCACGGCCTACAATCACAATGTTGCCTACAGTCGCCGCACTGTCGCGAAGCAGCGTTATGCCGGCCTCACGGTAGAAATCCACCGAGCCGTCGATGCCCGAATAATACTCGTGGTTGCCCAAGCAGGCGAACATCGGAGCGTCTATGCGGCGCAGCTCGGCGGCCATGTCCTCGTCAGTCAGCGGCCTCAGGCTGCCGTCAACGATGTCGCCTGCGAACAGCACGACGTCAGGCCGCTCGGCGTTAACCATGTCAACCCACCTCGCCAGTTCCTTTCGGCCGTTATGATAGCCAAGATGCAGGTCGCTCATCATCACGAGCTTAGTGCCCGCCGGCACGTTCTTGACCACAGGCAGGCTCACTTCATGCCGCGCCTTGTACATGTAGTTGGCGTAAGCGGCCGCGAACACCACAACCATCAGCGCCGTAACGGCCAGCGAAGCGTAGCCGTTGGCGTAGAGCAGCGACTTCGGCACGACGTGCAGCAGCCGCCCGATGTCGAGCAGCAGGAACAGCATGACGAGGTAAAGCAGCACGAATATGGCCGAATTGCCTACCTCATAGCACGTCCGTGCGAGCCACATTGGGAAGCGGTCGATGGCGTGCGAGAAGTTGAGGAACAGCGTGGCGAACGCCAATATGCACACCGCCACAACGGCACTCTTGCCCGCAACGCCCCACGGCAGCATGCACCATACGTGCCACAGCACGTAGGCCAGCCCCACGAGCGGCAGCACAAAGAATATGAGCATCCACATTTTTGTCAGTAATTCATTATTTTCAGCAGACAAGTTGACAAGTATCTCAGCAGACGAGTAGACAAGTGACAAGTCAACAAGCTGAAAATTGCTTCGTCTGCTTGTGCCTTGTCTGCTTGTTTACTAAGTGAAATCTCCTCGTCTGCTCGTCACTCGTCAACTTGTCCGCTTCAAGAAAGCTCCTCGACAGCCCTGCGCAGGCGGCGCAGAGTTTCCTCCTTGCCGAGGAAAGCGGAAATGTCGAACATGCCGGGACCCTTTCCTATGCCTACGAGGGCAAGGCGAAAGGCGTTCATAACGTCGCCCAGCTTGTAACCCTTGGACTCGACCCAGGCCATGACTTCACGTTCCTGGTTCTCCAAAGAGAAGTCGTCAAGGCTTTCAAGAAGGTCGGCCAGCTCGGTCATAACCTGCGGAGAGTCCTCTTTCCAACGCTTGCGCACGGTCTTCTCGTCGTACTCCACGGGCGGAATGAAGAAGAAAGAGCACAGCGGCCACAGCTCTTTCACGAAGTCGACGCGGTCTTTCATCATCGAGACTACCTTGGTGATGCGCTCCATCGACTCGTCAACGCCGTTGCCTGCGACGATTGGCGCGAAGAGACCTGCTATCTCGTCGTCGCTCTTCTTGAGTATGTATTCGTGGTTGAACCATACGGCCTTCTTGTAGTCAAAGCGTGCTCCGGCCTTGCTGCACTTTGCTATGTCAAACTGTTCCACAAGCTCGTCAAGAGTGAACAGCTCCTGTTCTGTGCCCGGGTTCCAGCCAAGCAGGGCGAGGAAATTGATTACCGCCTCGGGGAAATAGCCCTGTTCGCGGAAGCCGTTGCTAACTTCGCCGGTCTTTGGGTCGTGCCATTCCAATGGGAATACGGGGAAACCGAGACGGTCGCCGTCACGTTTGCTCAGCTTTCCCTTGCCGTCAGGCTTCAGCAGCAGCGGCAGGTGGGCGAAGCGCGGCATAGTGTCTTCCCATCCGAAGGCGCGGTAAAGCTGCACATGCAGCGGCGCGCTGGGCAGCCACTCCTCGCCGCGTATTACGTGGGTGATTTCCATCAGGTGGTCGTCAACTATGTTGGCAAGGTGGTAAGTGGGCAGTTCGTCCGCGCTTTTGTAGAGCACCTTGTCGTCGAGGATGTCGCTCTTGATAACCACGTCGCCGCGAATCATGTCGTTTACGTGTACGTCTTCGCCCGGCTCAACCTTGAACCTTACGACGTACTGCACGCCGTCGGCAATGAGGGCGTCAACCTCTTCCTTGGGCATGGTGAGCGAGTTGCGCATCAGGTGGCGCGTGTGGGCGTCATACTGGAAGTTCTTTATTTCCTGACGCTTGGCCTCAAGCTCCTCGGGAGTGTCGAAGGCGATGTACGCCTTGCCGTCGGCAAGCAGCTGGTCTACATACTTCTTGTAGATGCTGCGGCGCTCGCTCTGGCGGTAAGGGCCGTGAGAGCCGCCGAAGCTTACGCCCTCGTCGAACTTGATGCCCAACCAGCGGAACGACTCGATGATGTATTCCTCCGCCCCGGGGACGAAGCGCGAAGAGTCGGTGTCTTCAATCCTGAACACCATTTCGCCGCCCCTCTGGCGCGCGAAGAGGTAATTGTACAGCGCGGTGCGCACTCCGCCTATGTGGAGCGCACCCGTAGGACTGGGCGCAAAGCGCACCCTTGTTTTTCTTTCTTCCATGTTTTTTTAAGTTTACAAGTGACGAGGGGCGAGTCGACAAGTGACGAGATACAAGTCAACGAGGGACGAGATACAAGTCAACAAGTGACAAGATACAAGTCGACAAGTGACGAGATACGGGTTGACGAGTGACAAGATACGGGTTGATGTGGCGTCGTTTTCACGGCGAACCGTAATTCACTGACTGTCAGCACGTTGCCCGACGGCTTGTAAAAGGCCGTCTTTTGGCCTGCAAAAGGTGGCCTTTCGGCGTGCGATTGATGGCCTTTTGCAATGCAAAAGACCGCCTTTCGGAAAACGCCCGGCGGCCCTGCGCCATGCTGCCAACCGCAAGTCAGCCCCCATACACTTGATTTTTTGTGCAAAATTACTGTTTTTTTGCCAAAGTGGAGTATTTTTTTAGTATTTTCGCAGGGCAAGAACACAACGCAAGACAAAATGATAAAATTCGACAATACAGGCGGAAAGCCATGGAGCCGGTGGCTGGCATGCTCGCTGCTGGTGATAGTGACAGTAGGCATCATTGTGTTTTTCCTGCCGCGCAACAGCGGCCCGCAGTTCCGCTACGATGTAGGCAAGCCCTGGATGTACGGCTCGCTCATTGCCAAGTTCGACTTCCCCATATACAAGACCGAAGCCACCATCAAGGAGGAACAGGACAGCATAATGGAAGCCTTCGAACCTTACTACAACTATGACGCCGCCGTGGAGAAGGAGCAGATTGCCAAGTTCCTCGACAAATACAAGGACGGCATACCCGGACTGGCGCCAGACTACGTGTCAACCATTGCCGACCGGCTGCACCGACTGTACCAGGCCGGAATAATGAACGCCCCGGAATACTCTGAAATCAGCCGGGACACGATGCACATGGTGAGGATTGTCAACGGCAAGAACGCTACAAACATAGAAATAATGTGCCTCTACTCGACCATGACCGCATACGAACAGCTCTTCTCCGACCCTAAAATCGCCGTCCAGAAACAGGTGCTGGTACACTGCAACCTGAACGAATACATACAGCCGAACCTGAAGTATGACAAGGAAAGAAGCGAGACCGAGGTGGGCGACTTGCTGAGCACAATACCCCTCGCAAGCGGCATGGTGCTCAGCGGACAGAAGATAATCGACCGCGGAGAGATTGTCGATGACTATACCTACAGGGTGCTGAACTCGTTTGAAAAGGAGACAAAACGCCGCAGCGCAAGCGTCACGGCAGTACCCTCGACAATAGCCGGACAGGTGCTGTTCGTCGGCACTCTAATACTCCTTTTCACGACATACCTGCGCCTGTTCCGCAAGGACTACTTCGAGAAGACACGCAGCATAGCCATGCTCTACGTAATGATAACGGCCTTTCCCATGCTCGTGTCGCTCATGATTACGCACAACGTGCTGAGCGTCTACATACTGCCGTTCGCCATAGCGCCCATCTTCATCCGCGTGTTCCTCGACTCGCGCACGGCCTTCACGGCGCACGTCACGATGGTGCTAATCTGCGCCGCCGCCGTGAAATACCAGTACGAGTTCATCATCGTGCAGCTTGTGGCCGGCATAATCGCCATCTATTCGTTGCGCGAACTGTCGCAGCGCGCCGAGATATTCAAGACCGCCGTGCTCGTGACTCTCGGCAGTTCGGCCATCTACTTCGCACTTCAGCTGATGCAGGACAACAGCATCCTCACCATGGACCACGGCATGTACATGTACTTCATAGCCAACGGCGTGCTGCTGTTGTTCGCCTACCCGATGATGCTTGTCATAGAAAAGACGTTCGGATTCATATCCAACGTAACGCTAATCGAGCTGTCGAACACCAACAAGAAGCTGCTGCGCGACCTTAGCGAGGTGGCCCCCGGCACGTTCCAACACTCGGTGATGGTGGGCAATCTCGCCGCCGAAATAGCCAACAAAATCGGCGCGAAGGCGCAGCTCGTGCGCACGGGAGCGTTCTACCACGACATCGGCAAGATGAGAAATCCCGCCTGCTTCACCGAGAACCAGATGGGAGGAGCCAACCCTCTTGACGCAATGCAGCGCATAGACGCCGCCCAAGTGGTTATCAGCCACGTGACCGACGGACTGAAGATAGCCGAGAAATACAACCTGCCAGGCGTCATCAAGGACTTCATAAAGACACACCACGGCACGGGAAAGACAAAGTACTTCTACATATCTTACAAGAACGAGCACCCCGACGAGCCTGTTGACGACACGCTGTTCACCTATCCCGGACCCGACCCCTTTACCCGCGAACAGGCCATCCTGATGATGGCGGACACGGTGGAGGCCGCCGCACGCTCGCTGAAAGAGCACACCGAGGAAAGCATTTCAAACCTTGTAAACAGGCTGATAGACCAGCAGGTAGCCGACGGTTTCTTCAAATACAGCCCCATAACGTTCCACGACATCGCCGTGGCAAAGCAAGTGCTGACCGACCGTCTGAAGGCAATCTACCACACACGCACCAGCTATCCGGAACTGAAAAAGGAAGAGAAAAGTGAAGAATAAGCAACAATAACCCACCCCAACCCTCCCGAAGGGAGGGAGTTTGGCATGCTATGAATATATGTGTCAAGGCATTTCAAGCTCCCTCCCTTCGGGAGGGCTGGGGTGGGTGATTGTCCTTTATTGATTCACAAAGGGTCAACATCAAAATAAACCGTCACCGTTTTGTACCTGTTGTCCTGCAAAACGGCAGACTTTCCCTTGTTAAGGTAAAGGCGCACTTTGGCCAAATCGATGCCAAGTTCAAGCTTTACAACCATCTTTCGGATGTTCATCGCCTTTACGCGCGCCACCGACGGCTTGTCAGGGCCTAACACACGGGTGCCGAACCACTGGCGCAACAGCGTGCCGAGGGCATCCGCCGCCGCGCATACCACAGGCTCGTCCTTGTGGCGGAGATATACATTTATTATATGGTAGAACGGCGGATAACGGAACAGTTGCCGCTCTTCGAGCAGGTCGGAGTAAAAACCCTCCATGTCGTTGCGCACCACTTGGGCGATGACGGGCAGCTCCGGGCTTTTCGTCTGCAATATGACAAGACCCCGTTTGCCCTTCCTGCCGGCGCGCCCGGCCACCTGCGCCATCATGGTAAAGGCATGTTCATAAGCCCGGAAGTCAGGATAATTGAGCATGGAGTCAGCGTTCAGAATGCCAACGACCGATACCTTGTCGAAGTCCAAGCCCTTGCTTACCATTTGGGTGCCAATGAGTATGTCGGTGCGATGTGCCGAAAAGTCGCTTATCAGACGTTCGTATGCGTTGCGGGTGCGCGTCGTGTCAAGGTCCATACGCGCCACACGGGCATCGGGGAACAGCTCCATCACCTTGTCTTCCACCTTCTCCGTGCCGTAGCCTCGTCCCCGTAGGTCATGGCTTCCGCAGCAAGGGCACACGTCGGGCACGGTGTACGTGCGGCCGCAATAGTGGCAAGTAAGCTGTCCGAGGGCTTTATGGAAGGTAAGGGAGACGTCGCACGCCTCGCATCTTGGCGTCCATCCGCATTCCCGGCACTCAATCATCGGGGCGAAACCGCGGCGGTTCTGGAAGAGGATTACCTGCTCGTTGTTGTCCAACGCGCGGCGGACAGACGACAGGAGAAGCGGCGAAAACGGGCCGTTCATCATCTTTCGGTGCTGCAAGTCCTTTATGTCAACAACGTTGATTTCGGGCATCTGCATGTCGCCGAAGCGCTTGTCAAGGCGCACATAGCCGTATTTGCCGGTACGGGCGTTGTGCCATGTCTCGGCGCACGGCGTGGCGGAGCCGAGCAGAACCTTTGCTCCGGCCTTGGCGGCGAGCATTATCGCCGCCGAGCGCGCATGATACCGGGGTGCCGGGTCTTGCTGTTTGAACGACGTTTCATGCTCCTCGTCGATGATGACAAGTCCCAGATTGGAGAACGGTAGGAGAACTGCGGAGCGCGCGCCGAGGATTACTCCGTAAGGGTTTTGTGACATTTGCTTCTTCCATATTTCAACCCTCTCGGCATCAGAATACTTGGAATGGTATATGCCGAGGCGGTCGCCGAAGACGCGCTGGAGCCTCTGCCGGATTTGCACCGTCAGCGCAATTTCGGGCAGAAGGTAAAGAACCTGCTGCTTCCGTTCCAGCGCCTGGCGGATAAGATGTATGTATATTTCGGTCTTTCCGCTTGAAGTCACGCCGTGAAGCAGCACCACGTTTTTCTTAAGAAACGAAAAGACGATTTGGTTGTAGGCTTCCTGCTGAGCCTCGTTCAGCGGCTTTATGTTTTCGGGATGCGGCTCTCCGCCGTGGTTCAGACGGCCTACCTCGCGCTCGTATGCCACGAGCAGGCGGCGGTCTACAAGGTTTTTCACTGTTGCTGCGGTGCAGTGGGCGGTGTTCATCAGCTCGTCGCGCGTCACTTCCGCCACCGTTTCGTGCGTGGAAGCGCCCTCCATTGTGTCCCAGCGGCTCATGGCGAGGAAGCAGGCGAAAGCCTTGCGCTGCTTCTCGGCACGCCCCAAAGAGTCAAGAGCCACGTGTATGGCGCGCTCGCTCCTGAACTGCGGCGCAAGGGTGAGGCACGTCTCGGTCTTGGGCTTGTATGCGTCAGCCGCCTTAAGTCCGCCCGGCAGCGCGGCCTGCAGCACGTCTCCGGGTGCCGCCATATAGTAATCGGCCAGCCACCGCCACAGTTCAAGCTGGGCGTCAGTGACAATGGGAGCATCGTCGAGCACCAATTTTATGTCCTTTACGGCAAAACCGGGCTTCGTGCCGTGCACCTTCATGATTATGCCCACATAGCTTTTGTTGCGTCCGAAAGGCACAAGCACACGCCGCCCACGCTCCGCCCTGCCTTCCATCTGCGTCGGAACGGAGTAAGTGAACGTGCTGTCAAGCGGCACGGGAAGAAGAACGTCTATGTAATATGGAGACACTACAAAAGCGCTTAAAGGTTTTCAAGCCATTTCTTTCCACGCTTTGTGTATGTCCAGAGATAAATGCCTCCCACCACGATTACGCCAATAGAGAATATAAATCCAAGTCCTTCCATAATCATTCCAATATCTTATTAGCCAGCATGGCAGACAATACGGTAAGCACCAACCCGGTGATGATGACTGACAAGTTGGCTTCACCGCCGCCGTCAGTGAACAGCTGCGTTATGACACCTATTACGAGACCGGCGAAACTCAACTTTGACAGGTCGTAGAAATACCCTGCCAGTCTGTCGCGCCGTTGGTTGTCACGCTCACGCGCATTATCCACCTTGTTTTGCCTTGAACTGAAATTGCCCATCAATAATTTGTCCTTGTACATGATTACCTATGTACAAAGATAATGAAAAACCGAGTGAAATGCAAAATAAAAGTGCGTAAAACGCACTTTTATTTTCACTCCCTACGGTGCAGCACAGCAAAAATCACACATCACTCCACGCCGCGCAGCCCGATTATGAATTATGCATTATAAATTATGGCTTGAATACCTATCCCTCCACTCCGTTGAGCTTGCGCCGCAGTTCGTTGGGCGTGAGGCCGAGGTTTTTCTTAACATAGCGGCCGAAGAACGAGGTGTTGGGAAACTCAAGCTCGTTTGAAATCTCCTTGACCGACTTACGCGAGCTTTTGAGCAGGTTCTCTATGTCTTTCACTACACAGGCGTCGATTATCTTCGAGGCGTTCTTGCCGCATGTCTTTTTGCATACCACGGAGAGGTATTTGGGCGAGATGTTGAGCTTGTCGGCGTAATACGCCACGCTGCGCCGCTTAGGATAAGCCTGCGTAAGGATTACGATGAACCTGTTGAAGATGTCTTCGGCCGACGACATCGGGCGCGGCTCGTAGGCCACGTTACGGGTAAGGGCGTTGCCGAAGTCGTAGATAAACGCCTGTACAAGCGCGTCGATTATCTTGTCGCGGTTGCGGTTGTCGGAGTCTTCGAACTTCGATTTTATCAGCCTGCAATACTGGCTGAACACTTTTGCCTCCTTTTCGGAAATCGAGATGATGGGGTTTTCCTCAAAAAACCGCCTCGCGTTCCATCCCTTCGCCTGCACAGGCAGGGTATTGAAAGCATAGTCGGACGAAACGAACATGCTGCAGAAGCGGAAGTCTGTGCTTACAAGCACGTTCTGCGTGACGATTTCCGGCATGCACACTATAACGTCGTTGGGATGCGCGTTATAAGTCTTTCCGTTGAGGTTGAGCGTCAGCCGCCCCGCCTGGCACAGTATAACGAACACGCCTTCAAACTTGGTCGCATTGTTGATGTCAAGGCTTCCAAGCTCGTCCACAACGGCTATTTTGCCGTTACTGTGCGTCAGAAACTCGCGCACTTCATAGTCGTCAAGTCTTACTTTCTTTATATCCATATCCTTTTTTGCCTGCAAAGAAAAGAATTTTTGCAGGAAAAGGCGTTATCTAAAAGTCGCAAACCGCTTCCCAAAGGTAACATTTAAGAAAATTAAGACATTACTTTTAGACATATATAAATAAGGTGTGCGACACGAAACGGCACCGGGACGCGGCTTGCGTTACGCTCCGTGCGAGGCTGTTTGCAGTCCGTCGCGCAACGTCCTGGCAGCCAGGCATTTGCGCAGCCGGCTGCGGCAGCCCTGCAAAAGACGGCCTTTTGGCGTGCAATTGATGGCCTTTCAGCGTGCAAAAGGTGGCCTTTCGCAAGACAAAAGACGGCCTTTTGCATGGCAAGCGGTCGCGAAATGCTGCACGCATGACGGGCAAACGGCATGCAGACACAGTGTGTCCAAAAGGCAAACAGCTATGTCCTGCTTTTCCTTTCGTTCCAAAACAGAACATTAACGCTGCTTTTCAGGAACACGGGGAAAGCGAAAAAGGATATAATTTTGCGGCAAAATTCAAACAAAAGGACACAAACATGAAGTATTACAAATCATTGACGCTGGCGCTGGCAGCTGTAATGCTCACGGCGTGCGGCACGAAAGACGAAGGCCGGGACGCAGGACGCAAGGCCGTGAAAGTGGAAACAACGCAGGTGAAGACCACCGCCGCGGCACGCACCGCCAGCTATTCGGGCACTGTTGAGGAAGAGAACGGCTCGCTGCTGAGCTTCGCCGTAGCCGGCACTGTAAGCCGCGTGCTCGTAAACGAGGGCGACCGCGTGGCCAAAGGACAGCTCATAGCCACGCTCGACGCCGAACAGCTTACCCACAACCACGCCGCCGCACGCGCCGCGCTGGAGCAGGCCGAAGACGCATACAAACGCATGGAAGAGCTGCACGGCAAGGGAAGCCTGCCCGAAATAAAGTGGGTAGAGGCGCAAACAGCGCTGCAGCGCGCACGCGCAGCCGAACAGATGGCGGCACGCCAGCTGCGCGACTGCCGGCTGTACGCCCCCTTCAGCGGCGTAATATCAAGGAAATTCGCCGAAAAGGGACAGAACGTCTCCGCCGGAACGCAGGTGGCCAAGCTCGTGTCGGTAGGCCGCATGAAGGTTAAAATATCAGTTCCCGAGAACGAAATGGCGCAAATCGCCATGGGGCAGAAGGCCACCGTCACCATAAACGCACTCGGCGGAGCCGCCATGCAGGGCACGGTTACGGAGAAAGGCGTGGCCGCCGACCCGCTGTCGCGCTCATACGAGGTGAAAATCAGCCTGCCCGGCGCAGGGCGGAAGCTGCTGCCCGGCATGGTGGCCGACGTGACGCTGGACGGCGGCAACACGCGGCAGACGTGCGTGCTGCCCGCCCACATAGTGCAGGTTGACGAAAACAACAACGAGTTTGTATGGCTCGCCGTAGGCGGAAAGGCGATGAAGCGCATCGTAACCTGCGGCGATTTCACCGCCAACGGCGTAACGGTCACGAGCGGACTGGCCGACGGCGACCTTGTGATAACCGCCGGAGCGCAGAAAGTAAGCGAAGGAATGATGGTGGAATTCTGATTTTCAAGCAGACAAGTAACAAGTAGACGAGTCAACAAGGGACAAGGGACGTGCAGACAAGCGGCAAGTCAAACCACCTTGTCAACTCGTATCTCGTCACTTGTCAACTAAAAAACAAAACAATGAAAACAGGCAAACGCAACTTCGTAGAATGGGCGATGCACTACCGGCAGATAGTCATCCTCATATTCAGCTGCCTCGTAGCCTTCGGCATATACAGCCTGCCGGGCATGAGGAAAAACGAGTTTCCCAACTTCACCGTGCGCCAGGGCATCGTCGTGGCGGTAGCCCCCGGCGTGCCATCGGACGAGATGGCCGAGCAGGTAACAAAGCCATTGGAGAACTACATCTTCACTTACAAAGAGGTGAAAAAGGCCAAGACCTTCTCGAAAAGCCGCGACGGAATAACCTACATACAGGTGGAACTCAACGACGACGTGAACAACAAGGACGAGTTCTGGAGCAAGTTCAAGCACGGCGTGGCAGACTTCAAGGCGCAACTGCCGGGCAACGTGCTCGCCATCAAGGTGATGGACGACTTCGGAGACACCTCCGCCCTGCTCATAACGATGGAGAGCAAGGACAAGACTTACCGCGAACTTGAGGACTATATGGACTGTCTGCAAGACAGCCTGCGCCGCATCGAGAGCGTAGGACGCATGACAGTAAGCGGCATGCAGAAAGAACAGATAGCCGTATATCTTGACAACGAGCGCCTGAGCCACTACGGACTGAGCGACAAGACGCTCATGCTCAAACTCATGCAAAAGGGCTTCACCACTACCGGAGGCCGCGTAAAGACCGACGGCTACGTGCAGCCGCTCTATGTGGAGAAGTCGCTCAACTCGGTATATGACATCCAGCAGATGATTGTCTTCGCAACTCCCGACGGCAACAACATACGCCTCAAGGATGTTGCCGACGTGCGCCGGGAGTATCCCGAGCCTGATTCGTACATCACGAACAACGGCACAAAGTGCATACTTCTTAGCGTAGAGATGAAGAAAGGACAGAACATCGTCAAGATGGGCGACGACATCGACAAGGTGATGGCTGGCTTCCAGAAGACCCTTCCGGCAGATGTCAGCATCTACCGCATCACCGACCAGAGCAAGGTTGTGGGCGACAGCGTGGCCAACTTCCTTGAAGAGCTGCTCATAGCAATCGTCGCCGTGGTAATCGTCGTCATGCTCCTGCTGCCCATGAGGGTGGCTCTCGTCGCCGCATCGACCATCCCCATCACGATATTCATATCGCTCGGGCTGTTCAATGCGTTCGGAATAGAGCTTAACACGGTAACTCTCGCGGTGCTGATAATGTCGCTCGGAATGATAGTGGACAACTCCATCGTCATCATCGACAACTACCTGGAGCTTCTGGGCACGGGAGAATCGCGCTGGCACGCCTCAATACAGAGCACAACCCACTTCTTCAAGTCCATCTTCTCGGCCACTCTTGCCATCACGGTGACGTTCTTCCCGTTCCTCATAACGCTTACGGGAATGTTCAAAGACTTCATTGTCATGTTCCCATGGGGCGTCACCATCGTGCTGATGGTTTCACTCTTGGTGGCCACGTTGCTTGTTCCGTTCATGCAGTTCTGGTTCATCCGCAAGCCGATGGAAGGCAAGACGAAGGCCGACGGCAGCAAACCGTTCTCATTCCTGGACGTCCTCCAGAAGTCGTACAACAAGCTCTTGGACGTCTGCTTCGCACATCCCAAGGTCACGGTAAGCCTCGGCGTGGTGTCGATAGCGGCAGGCGTGGTGATGATGGGCCACGTTCCGCAGAAGCTTATGCCGGCAGCCGACCGCAACCAGTTCGCCGTAGAGATATACACTCCTACCGGAACGTCTGTCAAACGCACGGCGGAAGTGGCCGACAGCTTGGCGGACATGCTGCGCAAAGACAGCCGCGTGGTGTCCGTAACGTCGTTCAAGGGATGCGCATCGCCGCGCTTCCACACGGCATACGCTCCGCAAATAGCCGGCACGGACTATGCACAGTTCATAGTGAATACCACCGGCATTGAGGCTACCGAGGAACTTTTGGACGAATACATGCCGAAATACGGCGACTATTTTCCCGGCGCACGAGTAAGGTTCAAGCAGCTCAGCTACAGCGAGGCGGTATATCCGGTGGAGGTAAGGCTCAGCGGCGAGGACTTCGGAGCGCTGAAGGCGCAGGCCGGGAAGCTGCGTGACGAGATGAAAAAGATACCCGGACTGACGCAGGTTCACACAGACTGCAACGAGCCTCTGGTCTCGGGAGACATCATATTGAAAGAAGACGAGGCGTCGCGCCTCGGCGTAAGCAACCTGACTGTTGAGTCTACGCTCGCCATGCGCTACGGAAGCGGCACGACAGTGGCCACCGTATGGGAAGGCGACGACGACATCCCGGTGGTACTGAAAGGCACAAAGGCAGAGCGTGCGACCAACATCGACGTGGCCGACGAACGCATACCGGCAGCCGGAGGACTGGCTACCGTGCCGCTGAGGCAGGTTGCCGACGTGCGCCCTGCATGGAAAGACGGACAGATTGTGCGGCGCAACGGCGTGTACACGGTGACCGTTGAAAGCGACATCACACGCGGAACAAACGCCATGGACGTTACCAAAGAGGTGAAAGAACTTGTCAATAAGATGAACATTCCGGCCGGAATAACCGTCAGCTACGGCGGAGAAGAGGAGCAGAGCGTTGAAAAGATGCCCTCAATCATTGGCGGATTAGCCATCGCGGCGGTGATAATCTTCTTCATACTGCTGTTCCACTTCCGCAAAATCAGCATCGCCGCGCTCATCTTCGCGAGTCTGCTGTTATGCCTGTTCGGCACCGCCGCCGGCATATTAATCCAAGGCGTAGACCTCAGCATAACGTGTATCTTGGGCGTGGTGAGCCTCATGGGCATCCTCGTGCGCAACGGAATAATAATGTTCGACTATGCAGAGGAGCTGCGCGCAACAGAAGGCATGCACGCCGAAGAGGCCATCTACCACTCGGCACAGCGCCGAATGCGCCCCATATTCCTCACCTCCGCCGCAGCGTCGATGGGCGTGATACCGATGATTTTGGGCGGAAGCGGCCTGTGGATGCCCATGGGTACGGTGATATGTTACGGCACACTGATAACCATGCTGTTCATCCTAACCGTGCTGCCGGCCGCCTACCTGCTGATATTCCGCGGCACGACGGAGCGCAGGAAGAGAGTTGAAGCCATAGAAAACGAATAAAAATATAATCTTACTATAAATGTCCGCATTTAGCCAACACCCCTTGTAGGGACATAATTCATTATGTCCGCACGCCACGTTAGAGGCGTATCTACGCAGCAATGTCAACGAAATACGTTCTTACAGAACGTTCGGACATAATGAATTATGTCCCTACAGTTGGCAGTTAGCGGAAATCATTAATCTTAACATATATGCTTTTGCGATGAAAACAACCATATTGACAATCGCCGCACTGCTGGCGGCCTCAACTATGACGGCGCAACGCATGATGACAATACATCAGTGCGTCAGCGACGCGCTGCAACATAACGTGAAGATGAAGAACGCCGCCAACGACGTGGAGGCCGCACGGCAGGCCAAGAAGCAGGCCTTCACTAAGTATTTCCCCACCGTAAGCGCCATGGGCATGGGCTTCATGGCCGACGACGAGCTTATACAGATGAACATGGGCGGTGGAATGGAGCTTGGGCTGCTCAAAAACGGAATATTGGGAAGCGTATCGGCGCAGATGCCCTTGTTCGCAGGCGGACGAATACTGAACTCCAACAAACTGGCCGAAGTGAGCGTGCAGACGAGCCGACTGCAACGGCGCATGTCGCAAGACGAGGTGGTGCTTACCGCCGAGACATACTTCTGGCAGGTGGCCATGCTGAAAGAAAAGCTGAAAACGGTGGAAGCCGTGGAGCGGCAGCTTGACAAGTTCACCAAGGACGCCGACGCCGCAGTGGCCGCCGGAGTGACAGACAGGAACGACCTGCTGCAGGTCAGCCTGCGCAAGAACGAGACACGGAGCAGCCGTATAACGCTTGAAAACGCGCTGACAACAGCCAAGCGGCTGCTGGCACAGTACACCGGGCACTCCGGCGACAGCATAGACGTGGCGGCCGACATGAGCGGCGGACTGCCCGAATCGCCCCTGGTGCTATACGCCGAACCGTCGGCAGCACTGGCTAACACCGCCGAATACGCCCTGATGGAGCAGAACGTGAAGGCCAACAGGCTGCAATACAAGCTGTCATTGGGCGAAAACCTGCCCTCAGTGGCAATCGGCGGCGGTTACCTCTACAACGACTTCCTTGACAAGAGCCAGCGTTCGTGGGTAGGCTTCGCCACGGTAAGCATACCGCTGTCGGGCTGGTGGGGCGGCTTTCACGACATGAAAAGGAAGAAACTGGCCGTGCGCAACGCCGAGAACACCCTTCAGGACAACAGCCAGCTGCTGGTAATAAACATGGAGAACAAGTGGAACGACATGAACGACGCTTACCGGCAAATCGGCATCGCGCTTGAATCAATCGGACAGGCAGAGGAAAACCTGCGCCTGCACGACGACTACTACCGCGCCGGAACGGCCACGATGAGCGACCTGCTTGAGGCGCAGACGCTTTACCAGAACAGCCGCTCGGCATACGTCGAGGCATACGCCGGCTACCAGATAAAGAAGCGTGAATACCTGAACGCCACCGGGCAATGACACAAACGGAACCAACCTTGTAAATACCTTATAATCAAGCTGTTTGAGAAAGGCCGCCTTTTGCACGACAAAAGACGGCCTTTTAGCGTGCAAAAGGTGGCCTTTTACCTTGTAATTTGCCATGTTTTAAATTGAGAGTTGATAATGGTGAATGGACAATTGTGATTTGCCTTGTTGGCAGACAGTCTTGAAAGGTAATCATAATTATCAATTCTACATTCTCCATCTTCAATTAAATAAATACCCACCCCAGCGCTCCCTAAGGGAGGGAGCTTGATTACCTATTTTCAATTAACACGAGTTCGATATGTGCTTATACCGAACTCACGTTCAATTAAAGACAAATGAGGCGCTCGGTATTAGTCATGCCGCACGGCGATGCGGCATCCAGAGGGTGCAAATATTATTGCGGATGTCCGTGCGGATTTGCAATCCGCACATTTACTTAAAGGGATTTGTAATCCATATAGCATTCTCGTACAAGGTTGTTGACGGATTGCAAATCCGGATTTTTTATGCGGCGGATTACAAATCCGCCGATACGGAGAAGCCTTCAGTATGGATATAAAAATTAAGGGAGGCTCCAATGTATGAAGCCTCCCTCTGTATTGAAAGCGCAGAAGCGCCGCATTGACGCGCTTAGAAATAGTAAGCGGCGGAAATCTGCCAAGTGTTTGCACGGCCGCGCAAGGCATTGTCAAAACCCGACTTATAGGTCAGCTCGCCTGTCTTGCCGCAAACTATGTTGTAGTTGAAGCCTACCTGCAAATGGCTTAACAGCAATACACCGGCGCCAAGGTTGACGCTGAAGTTCGAGGTTTTCATCTTCCAGTCCATCGAATCGTCAAAAAGCGACTTATGCTTGTCGCCGACATTGAAGCCGAACTGTGGTCCGGCGGCAAGATAAAGGGCAGCAAGGCTGCCTATGCCGAAATCGTAACGCAGGTTGATAGGAATGTTTATGGCCTGCTGCTTGACTTTCTGTCCGCGCATAATATGCCCGTCATCATCGTAAACATCGTCAAACTCGGCCTCCCGTTGGTCGTAAAGCGCGGCGGCATCGATGCCGAAGCCGAGCAACGGAATTTTGAACTTGACAGTAGGACCGATGAAGAAGCCGGTGCGATTGGATGCGTTAAGCACGTCACTGCTGAACGACATGTCGGTTATGTTCAAACCGCCTTTCAGACCGAACTTGAACTGTGCCTGCGCCGGAACGGCGAAGCATGTAGCCGCCACGAGAACGGCAATTGTGAAAATCTTTCTCATAAATATAGACTTTATCTTTAAATTGAACATATAAAAACAAATTCAAACACAGTGCACAGCAAAGACCGCACACCGTAAGGGATTACAGATAATACGCCAAAGAAACCTGCCACATGTTGGCACGGGCGTCATACGTGTTCCATTGCCTGTCCTCAAACACCTTCAGTTCGGCGCTGCTGCCGCATACAATATTGTAATTGAAGCCGAACTGCATGCGGCTAAGAAACTCGAAACCAAGCCCGGCGTTGACGCTGAACACGGAACTGCGCGTGTTCCACTCTGCCAAACCGTCAAAAAAGCCTTGATGCCTGTTACCTATAGAGAAACCGACCTGCGGCCCGGCATAGATGAAGAAAGACGCCGTTTCACCAAGTCCGAAGGCATAACGCAGGTTTACGGGTATGTTGATGTGCTGCTCGTTTATGCGTCTGTCACTATTTGCAACATCCTCAATTTCAGCCTCATACCAGTCATAAAGCACCGAAGCGTCAACGCCCAGACCTCCAAGCGGGAGTTTGACCTTGACGGTAGGGCCGATGAAGAAACCCATGCCGTTGGTTGACTCGAAAGCATCGTCAACCGACAAGTCGGAAAATTCTACGCCTGCCTTAAGGCCGAACTTGAACTGCGCATGCACAGGAACGACGCAAAATACGGCAAACACGAACACCGCAAAAACCAGAATCTTCCTCATAAGCATAAACTTTAATCTTACAAACACAAAATCCTTGATTTATAATCCACAGCAGCTAACGCTCCATAAAAAGGAGGCGGCATGCCCTATACAAGATTACAAATCAAAGAATAAAGAACGAAATCAATGCCTCTGGCGGCGCACTGTAACGCGTGCGGCAGGCTGAGAGCCTGAAGACTTGCTTGACGAGCTGCGCTTGCGCACCGAAGTGGATGCGCGGCGGTTGCGTTTTGCCTTCTTGGTCTTCTTGTCCTTTACGTCAAGTTTGGCTATGCTGTCGAGCGAATCCTTGCGCGCCTGGTCGCCCCAGATGTTCTTCTCGAATGCTGCCAGCTCGTTTTCGATGCGCCGCTGCTCCTTGGCAAGGGCTGAATCGTTGGGACAATACTGGGCGAGGGTTCGTCCGAGCATATTGTTTGTCTTGTAAATCTTGCCCTTATACAGGTTGCGCGTAAAGTAATCGTCCATGCTCATGGTGGCCGCATTGTTCAGGTTGCTCGTCATAACAACCTGCCGCGCCAAATATGGAGCTGCTTCATCATACCTAACCCAGAACAGAGGATACTTCTGTTCGCCGTCGCCGAAATCGTCAGTACGCCACAGCACGGGGCAGAGGGCTACAGGCTTGACGTGGAAAGTGGCCGAAGCCTGGTCGTAATAAGCGCTCTCCTTTATGTAATACGACTTGACCTCGGCAGAAGGAATGTCGCTGTCGTCTATGTGAATGCTGTTGTTTGTACGCTCATAATATACATGGTAGTTGTCAAGGAACCCCTTTCGGTCAATCTGTGCGGAGTCGGTAAACACCTCGTTGCCGTCAAGACGGTATTCAAACCCCTTCACCGTGCCGCCAATAACAAGCTTGAAAAGGTAAGTAAACAAGTTCATCTGCGAACCGGCAGGCTCTACGGGGTAATACAAAGCCGCGTTGGCATCCTCTTGAAGCAGTATTTCACGGTAAATATCGCGCCGCCAAACAACATCCTCGGACATCTTGGCCGCCACGGGATAGGATATTTGCGCACGGGTGGTAAGCCCCTGCGCGCTCTGCGCCTTGCGCTGCTGCTGTTCACGGCGGCGCGCCGCCGGCTGTGCGTTTACGGCATCGGCTGAGAACAAAAGCAATAGCAGGACTGCTGAAAAGGCACGCAACGACAGGCTGCGACGCGGCTTTTCAAAATGCCATATAGTTTTTGTAAACAAGAATTTGGCCATATCTTATATTTTCGGTTTTGAGGTTTTACGGTTTTGAGGTTCTGCGGTAGGCCGGTCTTTCAGGTTATTAAACAGTACATAACTGCTGCAATCACCTACTGCCTTGTCTCCGCAGACAGCCTATTTCACTATTATTTCCATCGACGCGGGCAACGTACGGCGTATGCCGTCAGGGCCTACGGCGGTTATGCGCGTTATGTAGAAGCGCTTGTTGCGTGCGAGACGGCGGAACGTTTCGCGCTGGCGCTGGGTGAAGGCGCTGCCGTTAGACACCATCGGAACAGCGTTGCCCATGTTGTCATAGAACACCGCCTCGAAGCCCAGGACATCGAACGGAATGTCCAACAAGCCGTCGTCAATAGCTGCATTTATGCCCTTTGCCGACATCAGCGACGACTTGGCAAGACCTCCTGTACGGAAACGGTTGTCGCCGATTTGTATGTACGGTGTCGGGTCGGGCAGCTTACGCACCTTGAAAGTGAACTGCCCTACCTGCCGCGCCGTGCCGGTTTGCAGCGACAAGACATTTATAGTAACATCCTGCCCCACTGCCGACGGACGCGCGATATACTTGCCAGGAGCCACCGGCTGAAGAGTTCCTCCGCTCATGGTTGCCGACACCTTGGTGAGCGGAACACCAGGAATGCTTATGCTGACAGGATTGCTGTAACCAGCATAAAGCACGTTCATAAGGTCGGCGGAAACGGTTGCACTTGGGTCAACAACGGTGTATTTCTGTGAGAAGTCGCGGCGGATTGTCTCGCCGTTGCCGTTCAGCATTGTGATGTAACCTGTCAAATTGAAATCACCTGTGCGGCTTGTCACAATCTCGTAAGTGTTGTCACGCAGGTTCATCTGCCGTCCGCCTATGAATATTTGCGGCCTCTGCGTCGTGTCGACGGCGGCCATCACGATTTGCGCAGAGAACTTGTCGCCGCGCACTATGGTCTGCGCGTTGGGTATTACGAAAGCACTCAGCTTGTTGACACGTATGTCTTTCATGTCAATATTGGCAACAAGTGTATGCAGCACCTCGCCTTCCGCGTAACGGATGTCGCTCTGTAGCTTTGTAAGCAACGTCACGGCGGCGGCCACCGGCATGTCCTCGAACATGTACTCCTGCCAGTTCTTCCCCATGGTCTTGGCGTTCTTGGGAAGCGTTGTTGTCAGGTTGCTCGCTATTATGGCTTTCTGCCGCTCGTCGGTCACCATCGCCAGGATGCGTTCACGGAAAGAGTTGATGGCGTCGAACAGCCTTTTGCCCTGTCCCTTGCCCGGAGCGAGCATCACTTGGTTGGCCGCTTCAAGGTCGTCCTTGCGCTCTATATTGAACACGTCACCGTCTTCCCCGTCGGCTTCCTTCACGATTGCCACCTTGAGTTCCTGCGCGAAGTTGTACAGAGAGTCGCTCATGCGCTTCACGGCGGTGGCCTTGTCAAACCACGCCTTAACCTTCTGCGGGTTCGCCTTCATCTGAGCCTCGAAGTCACCGTATATGGCCGCGTTCTCCGAAGCCGAGTTGGTGGTGGTGCGGTGCAGGCTTTCCTCTACAAGGGAAAAGCCTTCAAGCACTTCCGTCGACACGTTGAGCGCGAGCATCGCCATCAAGACGACATACATCAAGTTTATCATCTTCTGGCGAGGAGATACCGGTCTTTTCTTTATTGCCATGCCTTATTATACTTCAGCGTTGCCCCCGTTGGTTGCGGTTGCACGCATATTTACGGTCATCGCCTCAATCATACGGGCGTAAATCTTGTTAAGCTGTTCTATCTGTGAAGCCATACGGCGCGACTGTTCGTTGATTTCGTCAATCGTTCCGATTTGCGAACTTGCGCCTTTAAGCTGCATCTCGTACACCTTGCAGATGCCGGTAAGCGTGCGGTTGAGGTTCTCCATCTCCTCCGAATCACGTGTAAGGCGTGCGCTCTGCTCTGAAACCTTCGCCAATGTCTCGGTAAGTTTCTTAAGCTCGTCAACATAATTTGACGTGGCTTCTTCCATTTCGGGAGACACCTGCTGCTGCGCAGCCACCCAGCCGGGCACTGCCTGGCCGGCAACCACCGGCTGGCCGGAAGGCTGCACGCCTTCTTCAGCTGTGCCGGACGCAGCCACCTGGCCTTCAGCAGAAGCAGGTTGCCCTGCAACGGGGCCGACATAAGCCACCATTCCGGGAGGAACCGCCGCTCCGGCTGGCACAGACTGTGCAGCCTCAAGCTCTTCGGCGGCCTGCATATCTTCGTCATCAACTTCTTCGTCATTGACATGTGTCGGCAGGTCTTTTCCTATTGCGGTCTTGTCGAACGGACGGTCGAACGCCGAAATGAAGAACACTATGACCTCCGTACCCATGCCGATGTAAAGCATAAGGTTTGCTCCCGGCAGGTGAGTCAACTTGAACAAAGTGCCAAGAATGACAATGGAAGCGCCCCAACTGTAAGCGTAGTTCAGGAAAGTCTGTCCCGGAACGCTGTCCAACCACCGCTGAAGGCGGTAGATGACGTTATATTTGCTGTATTCGGTCATTGCTATTTCTTTTTTCCTTTTTGTTTCGTACTCGTTGTGTTTGCCAGACTGCGGACGCAGCGGAAGCCTATGTAGCAGCGCGGCTGGTTCTGGTATTCCCATGTGCGCCACGCCGAGCGTATGTAAGACTCGGGGTCTTTCCACGACCCACCGCGAACACTCTTCTTCTTCAAGCGGTACGGGTCTTCCTTCGCCGCATTGTAACGAAGCTCCGGGTTAAGGTCGTTCATGGCGTCTATGCCGGCCTCAGTATATGTGGTGCTTGTCCACTCGGCCACGTTTCCAGCCATGTCATACAGCCCGTTGGTGTTCGACGAGAACAACCCTACGCGGCTCGTTATAAGGTTTCCGTCCTCGGTGTAGTTGCCGCGGTCGGGCTTGAAGTTGGCGAAAAAGCATCCGTCCTCGTTCTTGACGTCAACCTGCTCCCACGGGAATTCCGTGCCGTCCTTTCCACGCGCGGCATACTCCCACTCTGCTTCGGTTGGAAGACGGTACCGCTGGATGTACCTCGCCTCGCCTCCGAGACCTTTCAGCAGATAGTCGGTACGCCAGGCGCAGAAAGCGTTGGCCTGTTCCCAGGTTACACCCACCACGGGATAGTCGTTGTAAGCCGGGTTGCTGAAATACTGGCGCATGTAGACCTCGTTGTCCGAGTTGACAAAATCGTTCACCCAGCACGTCGTGTCCGGATATATGTTGACGATGTATGTGTTAAGGAAGTCCCACGGGCCGCTTAGCGGACGGTCTATGGTCTGCCTCACGATGCGTCCCTCGTCGTCGACGTAGGCGGTGTCCTTCGATATCATCACCACCTCGTCAGGATTCACCTGCACGTCGGTATTAAGGTTGCGCATGGCCGGGTCGAGCCTGTTGCGCCTCAAGGCGGCAGCCGTATAGTCGTAAACCTCGTAACGGTAGTTCATCTGCGACGCGTCGAGCATTTTCTCCCCCGTAACCGGATTGGTGACATAAAGGCTCTCTATGGCGCGCAGCTCGTCCTCGTTGGGCTTGCGCGGCAACGCCTTTTTCCAGTTCAGGTGAGGCGTAACGGGGTCGCCGTTCTTGTCTTCGGTTATCATGTATGTCTCGTCACCGCCGTAAGCCGGGTCGGCAAGGCGTGTGCGTAGTATGGAATCGCGCACCCAGAAGACGAACTGCTTATACTCCGAGTTGGTCACTTCGGTCTCGTCCATCCAAAAGCCTTCGACAGATATTTCCTTGCCGGGCGTCTGCCTACCCCACAGGCTGTCGTCCTTCTCAAGCCCCATTTTGAGGAAACCGCGCTTTACGAGGGTCATTCCGTAGGGCGTCGGTTCGGTAAAGCTCTTGCCGCCTACGCCAACCACCTCGCCGCCACGCCCCAGCGACGACATGCGTCCGCCGAAACAGCCGGTCAGCACGATTGTGGCCACAAGGCCGAGTGCCGTCATGAATTTCGTTTTCTCCATATTTTATTAAAGTATCCTCACGCTTTTATGTTTGTTACGTCCTTTCTTGAACAGGTTGACATCCATCTGGTAGCCGATTATAAGCTCATGGCTGCCGTTGCCGATGCTTATGCCCGATGTGTACACCTCGTAGCTGTAGCCTATGTGCACACCGTGGAAGCTGCCGCCTACGAGCACCGTCACGGAGTTTGTAGGGCTGTAAGACACGCCGCCGTACATTACTTTCTTGTCGTTGGTGTATACCAGGCGGCCTGACACGTCGCCCCTCCACTCCACGCCGTCGGTGCGCACGAGCACTGACGGATGTATTGTAAGAAACGGATTTCTAAGCTTAATATTGTATCCTCCGGTCAAATAAAACGTCGGGTCTATCTGCAATTCGCTGGTCTCGCCAAGCGCGACGAGCGGCGAAGTGATGTGCTGTGCGGACACTCCGACGTACCACGGGCCGCGCGAATAATACAGTCCGAAGCCCACATCGAAGGCGCTTCCGTTGACGTCCGACGTGGCCAGGGCAGGGTCGCCCGAATCTTCAACGTCCACCTTCGAGCCGTCAAAGCCCTCACTCAGCAGCCCAAGCTGCACGCCGGCACTTATCATGCCGCCGAAAAGACGGTGCTTGTATGCGTACTGCACGGCCAGACGCTGGTGGGTGAACAGTCCTATCTGGTCGTTGAGCAGCGAAAGGCCCACGCCGTGGTAGTTCTTCAAGAAATAAAGGGGCATGTCCGCTCCCACATACATCGACCTCGGGTTGTTCTCGAAGCCGGCAAAGCTCATCGCATACGCCGCCGCGATGTTGAGCTTCTGCTGCTTGCCGACAGCGCCCGGATTGAAATAAGGCTCCAAATCCCAGTAGTGGCTGAACGACACGTCATACTGGGCGCCGGCCCTTGAGGTGGCGAGCAACAGGATGGACAATATGACAAGAATGCGTCTTTGCACGACAATATAACGCCGCCCTCGCGCTTTTATTGCACAGGGGCAATTAAGAATTAAGAGTTAAGAATTAAGAAAAGTTCCATTGACGGCTGTCAAAAAGAGCGTTTTCCTTAATTCTTAACTCTTAATTTTTCACTAAACAATCCTTTGCTTAATACTCGTCCTCGTTGAAAAGGAAGTCTTCTTTTGTAGGATAGTCGGGCCATATGTCTTCTATGCTGTCGTACACATCGCCTTCATCTTCTATCTCTTGCAGGTTTTCCAGCACTTCCAGGGGCGCGCCCGAACGGATGGCATAGTCAATCAGCTCGTCTTTCGTGGCAGGCCACGGCGCGTCTTCGAGTTTCGAAGCCAGTTCAAGTGTCCAATACATAAGCTATAGTTTTAAAGCGTTTTTAATCGGACGCAAAAGTAATATATTTTTTCTTATTTACAAGTTTTACGCCATGTTTTTTCCCTTACACCTACAATAAAGTTTAATTTCCTCGCAAGCACAAACAAATAGTCACTCAGCCTGTTTACATATTGTAACACTTCGGGGTCAAGTTCGGTGCTTTCGGCAAGGAAGAATATCCTGCGCTCAGCCCTGCGGCACACCGTGCGGCACACGTGCGCATAGGCCGCCACGTGCGAGCCTCCGGGCAGGATGAAGTCGGTCTGCGGAGGTATTTCGGCCACGATGCTGTCTATTTCCTGCTCAAGCACGTCTATCTCGCCGGCGTCGAGCGTGTATGACGGGGCAAGCTGTGTCTTCGTCTTGTCCGTGGCGAGATACGAGCACACGGTGAACAAGTTGCGCTGTATGCGGTATATGAGGTTCTTGTCCGGCCCGTCTTTCATGAAAGAGGCCAGCACGCCGAGGCATGCGCTAAGTTCGTCTACCGTGCCGTAGGCCTCGATGCGCGAGTTTGTCTTCCTCACCTTCACTCCACCGACAAGGCTGGTTGTGCCGCCGTCGCCTGTCTTTGTATACACCTTTGTTATTTTCATAGTCGTAAACGGTTAAAAGTTTATCACGTAGTTCTGTTTGAAACGCTTTTTGTCGAAGAACACCAGGCCGCAGTAATACAGGTCGAACGTTACCACGCCCTGCGTCTCGGCCGCCACTCTGCGCCACAGGCGGCGCATGGCCTTGTCGCGGCGGATGTCGAGCAGCATGACGGCGCTGCCGTCCTTGGCGGCGGCGCACGCACCGTAAAACACCTGTTCAAACCCCTCGCACGGGGCAATCACCACGAAACCGGCCTCCGCCGCGCCATCGCCGCCGGCCTCAACAAGCTCCGTAAGGCGGCATCCGGCCTTGACATAGCTGCCGAGCGCGTCGCCGCCGACACCGTAGACCGCCGTCAGCCGGGGCTGCAAATGGTTTGCCAGGCGCAGGCAAAGCTCGCATACGCGCCGCTCTATAACGCCAAGCCCGGGAAAGCGCGCCGCCAGCGTACCGTAAGCGTAATACGGCCAGTGCTCGTTGATGACATAGCGCACCATGCGGTAAGCCCACGGCGACTGCACCCCGAAGCCCCGGCAACGGCCTATGCGGCCCGTCCACACCATCCAGCGCCTAACCATTGAATACTTCATGCCGCCCTTTCCTAATGACACGCTGCGGCGTACCTGCATGCGCCATTTTACCCGGCGCGATGCGCGCGAACGCCATCCTCGTTTTGCAAATATACATATTTCAATCCGAAAAACATCGGTTTTCAGAAAAATGTTTCACTAAAATCAGCACGGCACGCCGCATGCTGTTTTCCAAAAGGCCACCTTTTGCATGCCAAAAGACCGCATTTTACACGCCAAAAGGGCACCTTTTACAGGTTAAAAGACGGCCTTTTAAAAACCTTCTGGCTATCAGCCGTTTACACGGACGCCACAATGTGCGCCCAAAAGCACACCTAACGACCGGCCTTGCACCTTGCACAAGGCCGCCGGCGGCAACATTGCAGGGCGGGCACAGGCGTTGCATGCAATGCCACACTTCAATAACGCCAGCGCCGCCAATGTACACCGTATGTTTACAGAAGTGTAAACCCGGCTGCGACAGACCGTGTTTTTTAATGTTATTTAACATTTTCGCACGGTCTGCATTACAATATTTTAAATATATTTGTAGAACAAAAGCTAAACAAACAAGGCTTTCAGGCAAGCCTGCACCACGCCTGCCCACGCCATATTCCGCTTTTGTCACACACAGAAACCACCTGACTTTGACGCGCAAAAGCGCATGCGGCTCCATAGTCAGGCAACAGAATACGAAAACAACATCAAGGGCAAGGGCCGCGCCCGGACAGACTAAACCATATGAAAATGAAAAGACTTGACTTTGCAAAAAGGACATTCAGCCAGGCGGCACTGCTCGCAGGCATGGCTTTAATCGCCTTCGGCAGCCTGCTCTCGTCATGCGGCGATGACGACGGAGACAACGGAAGCATCAAAGGAGACGCCAAAAGCCTTATCATAGGCGAATGGGGCGAAGTGAAAACCGAGAGCTACCGCTACGACGAGGGGCTTGTAAGGACTTGGCCGGGATACAGGAACGGCAAGGAAGCCGCATGGATTTTCGGCGAAAACGGATACTTCCAATACGCCGTCTACGCATCACAAGGAGACGCGGAAGGAACTTACAGCATCTCCGGAAACAACCTGCGCATAAAATGTGGCTACTGGGACAACCCGAACTTCACCGTACTTAAACTTGACAAGGACTCGCTAATCGTAAGGCAACCGTATGAAGATACCGAATACGACTACGAGATATATTATTACAAAAGGCTGTCATTCTACGGCGAAGGCGACGGCAGCGACCTGGACGCAGAGGCGCGGAACTTCGTAGGAACATGGAGTTACAACAACCATTACTGGTATTTCGCACCTGACGGAAAACTCTACGTAAGCAAGGACGAGCACGTAAACCAAGAGAACTACATCGCCCAAAAGGAATGGTCGTATGACGCCGAGACAAGGACTTTGGCGACAAGCATGTTCTGGGAAGACGTGTACCCCGGCACGAACTACACATGGGGCAACTACAACTACTCGTGGACGGTGCTCGTCGTTGAAGACAATTTTTGGACGGGCAAGTGCCTGTACGCCGACGGCGAAGCCGCGACATTTGAAAGAGTGGAATAAGGAGCAACGTCCGCCAGCCATCGAGTCATAAGCGAAAAGCCCTCCAGGCATTGTTCCTGAAGGGCTTTTTGCCATCTTATGGCAAAAACCTGCGGCTACGGCAAACAATGCTCATATCTTGATATTGCACTGAAAACATGGCTGCCGCTTGCTTTTATTGTTTTTTTAAGCTATCTTCGCACCATAAATACACAGAAAACGATGAAATCATTAAAAGAGCTTTATAAAATAGGTAAAGGCCCGTCGAGCAGCCATACAATGGGACCGCAGAAGGCGGCGAAGATGTTTCTTGAGCGCCACGGCGACGCGGCGGCCTTTGAGGTGACGCTGTACGGAAGCCTGGCGGCAACAGGCAAGGGGCACATGACCGACGTGGCCATCGAAGAGGTGCTCTCAGCCAAGGCGCCGGTGACTATTTGCTGGCAGCCGGACGTGTTCCTGCCATACCACCCCAACGGCATGAAGTTCGTAGCATTTGACGGCAGCCACGGCATAACCGGCGAATGGACGGTGTACAGCACCGGCGGAGGTGCCTTGTCGGAAGGCAAAGGCGCAGGCGACATCTTCAACACAAAGGAAGTCTACGACATGAACTCGCTTACCGAAATAATGCGGTGGTGCGAAGAAACCGGGCGAAGCTACTGGGAATATGTGGACATGTGCGAGGACGCTTCGATATGGGACTATCTCCTGGAAGTATGGAAAACCATGCAGAAAGCCGTTGAGCGCGGCATAAACCACGAAGGACGGCTGCCCGGCCCGCTCAACCTTGCACGCAAGGCGCCGACCTACTACGTTAAGGCCTCCGGCTACAAGCAGTCGCTGCAGACGCGCGGACTGGTCTACGCCTACGCCCTCGCCGTGAGCGAAGAGAACGCATCGGGCGGCACAATCGTCACAGCGCCCACATGTGGAGCGTGCGGCGTGCTGCCGGCAGTGCTCTACCACCTCTCGCGCGGACACCAGTTCAACGACACGCGCATACTCCATGCCATAGCCACGGCCGGCCTGATAGGCAACATAGTGAAGCAGAACGCATCAATCTCGGGAGCCGACGTAGGTTGCCAGGGCGAAGTGGGAGTGGCCTGCGCGATGGCCTCCGCAGCGGCATGCCAGCTGTTCGGCGGCAGCCCGTCGCAAATAGAATACGCTGCCGAAATGGGACTTGAACACCACCTCGGCATGACATGCGACCCCATCTGCGGCCTCGTGCAAATCCCATGCATAGAGCGCAACGCCTTCGCAGCCACAAGAGCACTCGACGCCAACCTGTACTCGGCATTCTCCGACGGCACTCACCGCGTGCCGTTCGACAAGGTAGTCAACGTGATGAAACAGACAGGACACGACATCCCGTCGCTGTATAAAGAGACAAGCACGGGCGGACTGGCAAAAATTCTCGCCCCCAATGCCGCAAGATGACACTGCGGCATTGGGAAAAATGAAAAAAGACACAAGCACAACACACCTGGCACCATAAAAAGGTTATGGACAACGGCAAAAGGATATGCAACTTTCTGAAGAACATCCGCAAACGCATTGCCTCTGAAAACGGCATCGCCTACAATCCGCACGAATGCCAATTTACAGGCGCATGCAAGGGTACATGCCCTGCATGTGAAAACGAGATAAAATATCTTGAACGGCAAATAGACGCAAGAAAAAAATCGGGACTGCCCACGAAAGTTACAGGAATAGCCATCTCGATGTGCGCCGCTTCTCAAGCATTAGCCCAGGCACAAAACATCATCGACACAAAAGATGACAAAATGCAGCAGCAGTTCTCGTGCACAAAAACGGTAGACTTGTCGCAAGGCAGCAAAGACACTGTAAATATAAAAGGAATGGTCGCCTATGCAAAAGACGGCTTTCCGCTTGCATCTGCAATCATCACAGTACTAAATCCAGACTCCACGAGAACCAAACTAATGACATTAACAAACCTGAAAGGTGAATACTCGATAATAATTCCACGAAATTCGCTACTGGAAATAAGCTACATCGGACTAAACAAACAAGTACTTTCTGCTACAGAACTGAAGACAAACAGCCACGTCCTACTGGACGACTCGGAAACACTCCAAGGAGAAATCGTAGTCATAAAAAAGGCGTACGACGACATCTACAACCGAAAAACAGACAAATAATACAAAACGCATTATAATGCAACCATCAGCAAAAGCTGATTTTGCTCATGCCTCTTTATCACATCTCAGCCTCCTCATCCTGTAAGCCTGCCCATCAAGCCCCATTAGCCTTATCCGCCCCCCCATTTCTCCCATTTCTCCCATTACTCCCAGCCTCCCCCGTTACCAGCCAAGCCAAGCCAACAAAAAAAGCGTCCCCGCGAGGACAATCCTCGCGAGGACGCGGCATGATGAAAAAAGGCGGCCTCCTACTCTCCCGCATCGCATCGCAGTACCATCGGCGCAGGCGGGCTTAACTTCTCTGTTCGGAATGGGAAGAGGTGGAACCCCGCCGCAATAGCCACCGTAAATGGGGTTTGACGGTCTCGGCACAAGCAAGGCAAGCACTAACACGGCATGCGACAGAATGCGCGCGGAAAAGATTTCGGGCAATTAGTAGCGCTCGGCTTTGG
>OJKW01000038.1_pt1 | contig 128103 bp, 142 predicted proteins | sample 1596591 | NCBI WGS metagenome assembly OJKW01 (sample SAMEA4350166, study PRJEB24818) | metagenome | biome: human; feature: gut; material: faeces | place: Denmark | collected 2013-09 | reverse complement strand
GGGTACACCCCTTGCGGTTAAGGGTGCAGGGCAAGACCCCGCCGCCCCGCCGCTCACAGGGTACACCCCTTGCGGTTAAGGGTGCAGGGCAAGACCCCGCAAGGCAAGCCACGGAATACAAGCGGAGATGTTCGCCACTTCCGGGAATGGCAAGCCAACGCACTATTGAGCGAATGTCAATAGAGTACCTTTGCTATCAAAGGCGTCGCCGGTGCATGAGAGTTAGGCTCATGGTACGAGATAGTGAAAATCCCCGGAGGTTTGTGCCTATGAACCTAAGTGCGGCTTGCATAACTGATGGCTATACAAGAACGACTTTTGAAAGTAAGTAGTATCGTCCGAGTTTTCTACCCAAGGGTATTGCGCTCCGAGGAGCCGAAAGCAAGGGCATATAGGTATGAAAGCCGAATTTGGTCAAGTATTGCGAATTGAACAGAACAGTCCCCGATAGAAATGAGTATCGGAAATGGTGCGTGTTCCGTTCGATACTGCAACGGCTGTGGGGAAAAATATACCCCATGCGCCGAAATGCAGAGCCGGAACCATTTCAAATATCGGGTTTATCATTGATAGAGCCGCCGAGGGTTTTCTTCGGCGGCTTCATTGAGTGATAAACCTGTTATCACCCAAGAAAAAACTGTGAAAGGGGCATTTCAAAATGACCAGAGAAGAAAACATCGCCAAATTGGCACAGTTGCGCTCTGACGCCGAAGCCCTTGTCAAGGATTACAATGATGCAATCCAGAACGGCAAGTATGAGGACGCAACCAAAGCGGAAAAGGCTATGACCGAAAAGGTCAACGAGTACACCGCTACTGTCCGGGATATGTGCTTTGAGGACTGCAAAAACACTGATAATCCCATGCTCACCGCAGTCACGACCTTGTCCTATGTTACCATCGGGGTCAAGGACGAGCAGAAGGGCGATGACAAGGTTCCCGTCCGCGCTATCGTGGATAAAGAGCGTCAGATTGACCTGCTCAAGCTCCACAAGTATTGCGGCAAAATCGGTGCCAACGAGAATTGGGCGCATATCGCCCAGAAGATGAACTTTCTGCTGACCGCGCAGAAAGCCGTAGATTTGGGTATCAACCCCAAAGCGGTCAATGACAGTTATGCCATGAGCGAGATTGCCCGCGAGTTTGACATGGGCAAGAACCCCGTGAGCAAGACCAATCTGCTCAAGACCTTGCAGACGGTTATCACCGCCATGCTGGGCGAGCAGTATAAGGCGACATCTCACGATGTCAACTTCCTTATGTCCGTGTATTCCAAGAAGAACCGCAAGGCTCTGACCGTCACCTGTTCCAATCACCGGTATTTCCGCAATTATCTGGCTGAGGTTTGCCATCGCATCGTCACCGGCAAGTCCTACGAGTTGGACTATCGTACCAAGAAAGACAACTAACTGCGGGTTTTGAAGAACCGCCGCCGAACCCATGCCAATGCTGGCAGTTTTGTAGAATGGGTAATCGTCCGGCGGTTTTTCTTATGCCTAAAGCCGCCAATCCACAAAAGGAGTTTTTCATATGTCCTATGATGTTTTCAAAGAACGGGTAAAAGGGCTTGTGAACCGTTCCGGTTCTGCTGTGAGGTTTTCTCACGAGGATGGGCGGCATATCGCCCGCTGCTCCGATGGCGTGACCATCATCGGAAATGTGTCTTGCCCACGAGTTTTGGTCAAATGGGGAAGCGGTCATTCCGCTTACGCTGATATATAAGTTTTTCGCATTGGTACGCCGTATGTAAAAGGGAAATTGGCGGCGTTAAATGAGGTGGGGAGCCAGTGCGGTTGCCGTAATGCGGCTTATCGAGTTTTCGATAAACGGTCACAAGCCCGTGTAAACGCAGAGTGTGGTAATTACATAGTGGGAGGGTTCCGATATGGCAGGTTATGCAAGAAAATCGCTCACAAGAAACCAACGCCGCCGGAAAGTCGTCGTGCAGAAGCTGATGGGTATTGCACTCATCGCAATTTGCGCCCTGATGTTTTGGCTTGCGTCCACCGGAGTTACGCCGGAGGAAAAAGACTGCACGGCGGTTCTTCTCATCGCCCCTATCGGGTTATATATGCTTTTCTCAAAGCAAATTGTAATCCTCTGATTTCTCAGTTTGCCGCCTTTCACCATAGAACTGTCGAACTCAGCGCAATAAATTGCAGTGTTTTCTGATATGAAAAACGACAGGAGTTTCAGAACGGTCATGGTGAATGGTTCGCAGACACATAGGATGCAATATGGTTTGGCACTTTGGTATCCACGGAATCTTTGAAATCCGGCGATATGGCTTTGGCGGAGTGTATCTGATTATCGGGGAAACATGGTTCACCTTGAAGCGAGGTTCGATTCCGTAAGGCTGGCACGGTACGATTCCGTGGAGTGGTTTTCCGCTTAACGCTTAGTCCTTGTATTAGTGAAGGTAAGTGAGGGGGCACCCAAAATTCTGAAAGCTTTACAAGGCGTTGGGGACTACGAAAGTGTCCAAGTGTTATGGAAATGCTGCCATGACCACGGGATAAGATTAAAAAGTGCATCCTTGGAAGTCGGAGTATCGCGGCTGTATCCGTTTGGTGAAACTTCCTCCCGTTATCAACAATGGAAAGGGGCTTACAATGAAAAAGTTCTGGTCTTTCCTTTTGATTTTACTCATGGTTTCCTGCTGTGGTTGTTCCAAACCTCCGCAAACACTGACGGTAAGCGTCTACGGCGGTGAAACGGAAATCAACCATTACGAGGAAATTGAGAATGGCTTCCTGTCGCGGATGGTATATTGCCTGCCCGACAGATGGCTGCTATATCCCGTACAAGATTGGGGATTACCAGATGCGGGATGGAACAGTTTTTCTGTCCTATATGGTATATAACCCTGACAACAATTACATAGACGACATTATGGAACGATATGATTTCATTCTTGATAGAGGATTGGAGGTCGGCGGTATGTATGAGTTCCGTCATATCAATGGGCATATCGAGGTTTTTCTCGATGGCGAGTTTCAGTTTTCTGCCGATACCATGCAGGAAGCATATAGCGAACTGAAAGCGGGTTGACTGGCTTACGGTTCATCCAATAAAGGAAAGGGGCTGATTTATTGAACAAGGAAGAGATGATTTCTGCTCTCGCACAGCGCACAGGGATGACAAAGGTAAACGCCCGTGTTGCTTTGGATGCTGTTTTTCAAATCATCACAGACACTTTGTCTGCCGGTGAGAAAATCAAGCTGACGGAGCTGGGCGTTTTTGAGGCAAGAGAACGAGCGCCGAGGGTCGGCAGAAATCCCAAAGCCAATGTGCCTGTCCCGATTCCTGCCAAACGGGTTCCATTCTTCAAGCCCAGTGAGGGTTTGAAAGCAGCCGTTGAGCGCGGCAAGTAATTTATCAAAAATCAAAGATTAGGAGAACAAGTTTATGACTACTGAAAAGATGACTGTCCATAAGGCGCTGTGTGAGCTCAAGACGCTGGATTCCCGTATCCAGAAGTGTATGCAGCAGAACCCTTTCGTTTTTGCCAACAAGCACGCCAACAGCAAGGTTGCCGGTGTGAGTGTCGGCGATTATTGTAAGGAAGTTCAGGCTTCTTACCAATCCGCAAACGACCTCATTGCCCGCCGTGATGCTATTAAGCGTGCGGTCACGCTGTCCAACGCCACCGTCAAGGTGACCATCGGCGGCAAAGAGTACACGGTTGCCGAGGCAATTGAGCTGAAGAACCACGGCGTTCCCCTGAAGCAGATGCTGCTCAAGAAGTTGGACAGTGACAATCGCCGTGCCCGCATGGAGGCCGATAAGAACAATGGTGATGTTCTGGAGCTGCGTGCCGATGAGTATGTCAAGTCTCTCTACGGCAATGTCGATATGAAGGGTGCCAGTGACGAAATCAAGAAAGTCCGTGCCGACTTCATCGCCGCACAGACGATGGAAATCGTTGACCCCATTCACATCGCCGATGAGATGGCTCGTCTGGAAAAGGAAATCAACGACTTCATGGTCGAGATTGACTCCGCTCTGTCGGTTTCCAATGCGCTGACCGAGTTGGAAATCTCCTACTGATATGAGCGAGGTGTGCAAGCCGCAAAGCGGCACCATCTATACCCGCGATGAAGCGATGCTCATTGTCGAGATGTTTGAGGATGTCCTTGACACCTACAACATCAAGGTTCCCTCTCCCGAAGATGACGAACGGGAGCCGGACAATGAAGCAAAGCTCTACGGAAGTGTCTACTCCGATTTGCTGGATAATGTTGAGGAGTCCCTCATCGAACTGCTCAACAGGCGTAAGAAACACACAGCAATCGTGACAGACGAGTTTTCCGGAACCGTTTAAGCAATCAACTTCGTTGCCGTCCGAAAACCCCGAATCATATGCCTTCTCTGTTTTGCCAAGTACAGATAAGTAAAGTGAAAAAGAATTGGCTCCAGCCTGCTATGCTGATATTTAATTTTGTTAAAAGGTTCTAACAAAATCAAATCTACATTTTTGGATGAACATAGCCGCCGTGCTTCTGACTGGTTAGACATAGAGAGCTAACCGGGAGCGACGGCATTTGAACTGTAAAGTTCAAAACTCAAAATTAAATATTCAACGCTCAACTCTTAAAGCTTTTATTGAAGAAAGCTCAAATACCAAAGCATAAACACCAACCTTTTGCAAAATCCAAGGGCAATGGTTTGTCGGGTGTATATGTGACCGTGGGGAGTACCACTTGGCTGGGCGGTAACGAGTTGTTTATATATATGACCTCCGAGTAAGTATGGCAAAGCGGAAAGACGCTTGGCGGTTCGGACAGACGAGCAATCCGGGAAAGTGGCGAAACGGTTAGACGCGGGGTGAGTTAAGCCCTGGGAAGTTGCGCAACCCTTGTTGGTTCAAATCCAACCTTTCCCACCAATAGGGAACGATGTTCATGCTTTGTTTCTGGAGCAAAGAATGTCCTGTATTTCCAGAGTGCAGGAAGCAGCAAATTGGGGAACATCATGCGGCTGAGTAGCAAAGGGTTTTAAGCCGCTTCCGAGATGGGGATATAGCTCAGTTGGGAGAGCATCTGCTTTGCACGCAGAGGGTCGCCGGTTCAAGTCCGACTATCTCCACCAATAGGCAAGCCACTTGCCGAGTTACCCTTGAGGACTGGAGCAACAAGGTTAAACAAAGTCTCCAGGATGTTTTCCGGTATCAGAACACAACCGGCACAGAGCAGAAGTGTTTAGGGTCTGTGACCCCATGTGGCATTAGGGGTAGACGGTAAGGACAATGCGTGGAAATCTGCGGCAGCGCGAAAAACCCTAAAAAACAGCTACCTTATTGCAAAGGAGGACAACCGATTGCAGTATAGGCTGGCGAGCAGAACTGCCAAAACTTCTCTTGGACGCCCTCTCTATTACCGCATCAATGTCCAGATGATTACGACACAGGAGTGTCCGTTCCACTGCCCCTTCTGCTTGGAACGACAGAACCCTATGTCGGGAGACAATGATTTCGATGCACAAATCGAGGCGTTGAAGCGGGTTTTGCAGGAGCATCCCAACGCACGGCTGTCTATCACGGGCGGCGAACCCGGTCTTTACCCGAAGCACATCGCCAATATCGTTGAGACTTATCGTAAGCACGGTAATGGCGTGTTTTGTTCCATCAACACTACGGGATTTAGCACGGAGCTGAATGGGTTGGCACACATCAACCTCTCCCGTAACGATTATGTTTGGACAGACCCGGCTGGTTTTCCGGGATGTACTGTTCAAACGGTAGTCGAGAATCCTACGCTTGCTTTTATCAAGGACTACATGAAGATGGATGCCAGCAGCTTTTCTTTCCGGTTCCTGAGTGGCCTTGAAAAGAAAGATTACCCCGTAGACATTTGGAACGATTTGCAGCAGGATGCGGATGTCGATGTGCATACATTCAGAATCGGCGATTTCTTTGTGTATGCGACCTTTGACTATGCGGGCAAACACGCCCGTGTGACACTTGGCGATATGTGGCAGCAGCGTCACAATAATTATGGTGATGGTTACTCCAACATTATCATCCATCCAGATGGGCGTGTGTCTACCAACTGGAGATAAGTAGAGGGGAAAACAATGGACATGATGACAGAAGTTTTTAATGTTGGCGATAAGGTCGAATGCGTTCGAGACTCGCCTGATAACAATGATAGCATTGCTATTGGAGTGCAGGGAGTTATCTGTGTTATCGTTGACTCCTCCCCGCATATCGGAGTCAGATGGAACGAAAAAGTCGTTGGAGGTCATGACTGTCACGGGGCGTGCTCTCATGGATACGGATGGTTTGTTACTCCCTGTGATATTAAGCGCATTGATGACGATGACGAGTTTGATGCTGACACAACAGAGTTTGACAAGCTCTTTGAATCTTTCTCAAGGGAGGCCATCTCATGACGGTTTTGGATTTTATAAGAGCGCACTTTTCGCTGGACTCTCAGGTAGATAACCTGCTGGTTCGGCGCAACACAGACGGTTTCTGCGAGACGCTGTACAACGGAGCTATCGATGACGAGCGTTACATGAAGCCCGAAGTGAAGTGTGCCACAATCAGAAAGTGGTGCCTTCCTCGGCGTGGGAGTTCCGTTATCCTTATTGTCGAGTAAAGGTTCTGGCCTTATGCGGGTATGCTGGAATCGGCAGACAGGCAAGCTTGAGATGCTTGTGCCCATCAGGGCGTGTGAGTTCAAATCTCACTACCCGCACCACGGAGCCCTTCTAACAAATATGACTGGGGCAAGATTACCGGCTAACGGCTTTCCAATAGAGAGTACGCCTGTAATGACAAAATAGTTAGTCAGATGGTGGTTGGCCGACCTAAAGGCCACTTTCAAACGCAGGATTGGTGGAATTGGCAGACACGGCGGATTCAAGTCCCGCTGCCTTCGGCGTAAGAGTTCAAGTCTCTTATCCTGCACCATTAGCTTTGCCACGGTGTTGTGTCCTTTCAGTAGCTTTCTCCTTTTCGTCCGTCGTTCATCGTTTTCCTTTCAAACGGCAAAGCTGCTGTGGAATCCAAGCGTGTCCACCATTCAGGGCGCTCCGTAACAGCCGGTTTATGCTTCCGTAGCTCAGTTGGTAGAGCACCGCCCTTTTAAGGCGGGTGTCATGGGTTCAAGCCCCATCGGGGGCACCAATTCTATTTCGTGAGGAGGTCATCTATCATGGGGGTTCATATTTATGTGGCCGCAAATACAGTGTGGGCTTTTTTTCAAAGTCATAAAGACCGTCTGTCAAAGGAGATGGTCGTCATCGCAGAGAACAAGGACACAGAGTATGCGGTATATCTTACCGAGGATAATGCGCTTCCTTTGTTTTCCGTGTGTAAGGGCGATGCAAAACCGGAGTATGAGGAGTGTGTTCTGACCGAGACAGGTTGTAATGAAGCGGCGAAACGCCTGTATGCACAATATCTTTTCCCTGTCATGATTGTTGATGGGAAGAAATGCCCGCTGGAATTGCCGGAGGAAGAGCCAGAAGATTTGACTCGGCAGGATATGGAGGATGCTCAGTATGAGCGCGAGGACGAGCTTTCTCTCGCTCTGTGTGATTTCCTGTCCGTTGCCTTGCAGGAGTCGATAGACAACAGTCCTGAAATCATGGATACATACGGAGAAATGTTTGTAAACGAGGTCTTAGACCACTTCTTGGAGTACCTCGCTCAGGAGCAGTGCTTGCCAATTTACCGCCCCATGATTATCACGGATGAAGAAACTGGCTGCGAGGTCTATACGGAGTTTCCGTATGAGGATGATACCGGTTATCCAGTGGACGATGACGAGTTTAGAGGTGGCTTTTGGGATGATATTAAGGGCGGCGGTCTGAGATGACCCGCCCTTCTTTTATGGGGAGTTGGCCGAGTGGCTTATGGCGGCGGTCTTGAAAACCGTTGACGGTGATAAGCCGTCCGTGGGTTCAAATCCTACACTCCCCGCCACATTTTTTGATTGGAGGTTCCGTGAAATGCCAAACTGTTTGGATAATATGCCCTGGCGTTCTTTGAAAGGGCTTGGAAAATATGCGGCTGATTTCTTGCAGCTCGGAGATTACCGCAATGTTGTGCTGAAGAACGGTGCGCAGGTTCAGTTTCGCATCATCGGCTTCAATCATGACAAGACGAGCGATGGTTCTTTGGTTCCCATCTCGTGGGAGATGGTGGACTGTCTGCCCAACACTTACCCCTGGAATAGGCGCGACACCAATGAAGGGTCGTGGGAAGCAACGCAGATTCGCCACCGGCTCAACGATGCGGACGGCGACATTCATCGTCTGATTCCCGACGAGATTTTGGATGTTGTCACACCAGTCATTAAGCAGACAGCTGATGTGTACACTGGCGAGAATCGTATTATCGAGACGCTGGACTCTTTCTGGATAAAGTCTGAGAAGGAATTGTATGGACGCAATATTTACTCCGCTCCCGGTGAGGGGCATTGGTACGAGTGGTATCGTCAGGAAGATGTCGCATGGTTTAAGCTCCGCAACGGTAATCCTGAGTACACCATGTTGCGTTCTCCTTATTCTGGCGACAGCAATCTTTTCTGTAGTGTCTACAGCAGCGGCGACGCCTACTATTGCTACGCCAACTCCAGTCGTGGCGTCGCTTTCGGCTTCTGCACTTAAAGCTGCATGGCGTAGCCATCAGCTTTTGCCCGAACCAGTAAAATCAAATAGCTTTTTACAAGCGCCCGGCGCTCCGCGAAGGAGACCGGGCGCGTTTTATACCCACAACGGCTCCAACCTCCTCGTGGTGTGGGCGGATAACCGAAAGGTGAACAAATAGGAGTACATCAGTATTGAAGGAGTACATACATCATGGCAAAAATCACTATCGCAGGCGACGCAGCTGTCGTAACTTCCGCAATGAAGCTGGAGGACATCAAGACCATTGAGAAGTATCGCCCCAAGGAGCTGGTTCTCAAGGGTGGTGAGGACGGCAAGGAGCCTATCTTCGCTGTAGGTACCACCAATGGTGCCGGTAACATCAACGCTTTCGGCGCTTCTTTCGGCGCTGAGACCCGTGACGATGAGAAGCTGGCGTGCATCACCCTGTTCCTCGACGGCGTGACCGGCGATGTTAAGGACTGGGTCGCTGACCGTCTGGGCGCCGCCATCATCAACCTCAACAAGCTTGAGGAGAAGCTGCCTGCCGTTCTCGATGAGATTGCGGCTGAGAAGGCAAATGTGCTGAGCAACATCACGGTCGCTCAGTAATCACTGGTCGCAAGGGGCGGCTCATGGCCGCCCCCTTCCGTTCACAACAAAACAAATTTTGAATTAAAGGAGAAACATTATGATTAAGGTTACTGTTGGCAACAATGTCAAGCGCGAGTCCGTTATCATCGACGAGTCCACCACCCTGCGTGCCTGTCTGGAGGCGAACGGTGTTGACTATACCCGTGGCGTCATGCACCTCGACGGGTCTTCCCTGAACCCCGGCGACCTCGACAAGACCTTCGCTCAGTTCGGTATCACCGAGAAGTGCTTCCTGCTGAATGTGGTCAAGGCCGATAACGCCTGATTCACAAGCAATAAACCAATTGAGCCGCCCATTCGGGCGGCTCTTTCTATGGGGAATTGGCGGAACAGGCAGACGCTGCGGACTTAAAATCCGCTGGTGCATACCATATCGGTTCGACTCCGATATTCCCCACCATATAACAAAATGAATAGAGGTGTTCCTATGTTCAAAACAAGCATTTCGTCAACGCCGTTTACTACGGAAGCTGCCAATAGCTACTTCACCAATATCACCGGCGGTGCTTTCGGAAACGACTGCTCTTTCCTTGCGACGCTTCGTGCCTTAGTTGCACCTCGAATCAAAGAGGGAGAGTCCGTCAATTTGGTGTTCGGTTCTTCCGATTATACGGCAGATACTATTCGGAGTGTCCCAGCAGATAGAGCCGTCATGGCTATTTGCAACAACTATGATATGAACACGACCGGTCAGGTCATCATCCACAGTCTGCGTGCAGATTCGGATAGCAACCTTACCAACATGAAAATTATTGTTGACAAGTTCGTTTCCGTGTTTGCAGGGTATCACCGGCTTGAAAAGTTCGCCGAGTTTTACCGCAAATCCTTTGCCGTGGATTGCTACATCAATCCTGAGCTTAAGAGTGTTATCATCTTTGCGGACAATCTTGACATTCGCAAAATGCACTACTTGCAGGTATCTATCCTCGCATTCCTGCCATGGTATCTGAATCAGCAGGAGGGTATCACTGAAGATGAGCTTGCATTGGTCAAATCCCTCCGCGAAAAGAACTCAGAAGATTATGAACGCTGTCTTGCCAAGCTTGCAGAACGGTACGATTTCCGCACAGCAAGAATCCGTCAGCTGCTGAAGGGTTTTGAAACTCGCTATGAGCAAGTTGAGTGTGACCGTGTCAGGCAGGTAATTCAAAATATCGATAGAGAAATCACCCGTCTAAATGACAATATCGGTGAGCAGTTCACAAAGCGTAATGAACAGTGTATTCGCTTGCTGGGACTTGAGCAGAAAGTTGCCGATGGCGGTGAGGACTCTGAAATCATGGAGTACTTCCTGTGTAATACCAAGCTGGTTCTGGAGCGTGTGACCAATACCGATATGTACTTCACGGTCAAGGATTGTCTGGAATATTTTGACCGGGATATGGCAGAACAAATCATTAACCGCGCTACGAGTTTCGTGTACCGCCCCGACGGAGGCTCCGGTCATACAGGCGCAGCTGCTGAGAAAATGAAGAAGCTGATGACTGAAATCTTTGTCAGTGAAGAGCCGCGTCTGAGAATTCGTGTCTGCGCTTCCTACCGTTTTGACCTTAATGGTAGCGTTGCCCCCAATGGGCATCGGGATTTTGGCGCGGAGTATGGTGACTATCTCCCCAATCCCCATATCAACGATTACAACTGCATGGGTAATTATACCACCACTATCAATCGGCTGCTTAGGAACCACGACTATATCGGCGCTTTGGAGCAGTGCGTTGCTTCCTGCAAGAGCCTTAACTGGGGAGACTCTGCTGTCATGACTTCGTTTATGCGGTCTATGTGGGGCAACGGTAACAACAATCGCTGCATTGAACTGCCCGATGGCCGTATCGTAAAACCCAACGAAGCCATCAGCTGGTTGGAGCAGCAGGAAACGCAGGCAAATGAGTAAGCGGAGGAGGCGCAAAATGAGTAAACCCATTAAGATGACCGAACAGTACATGGCTGAGTGCCGTGCAGATTTTGAAAAGGCTTTGCAACTTACAAAGCTTGCAGATGGGAAACTGTCTTTCACAAAGGTGTTCACCTGTGGCGACAGAAAAGCAACTGTCGTCTTTACCGCCGGAGCATGGGCGAAGATGGCGCTCCTCGTCAAAGAGTTTGATAAGGAGGTCGCTTGGCATGGTGTTGCACATCGTGCAACCGACGAAGCCGTAGATGAGTACATCATCGAAGACATCGTGGTTTATCCGCAGGAGGTCTCCGGAACCACGGTTGAGATGGATACCGAGAAGTACGCTGAGTGGCTGATGCAGAACGCAGACGATGAGCGTTTCAACAACATCCATATGCAGGGACATTCCCATGTCAATATGCCGACCAGTCCTTCCTCTGTAGACCTCAATCATCAGGAGGAAATCCTCAATATGCTGGGGGACGACGATTTCTACATCTTTATGATTTGGAACAAGTCGTTTGTCAGTACAAATAAAATCTATGACCTCAAGAAGAATGTCCTGTTTGAAGATAAGGACATCACCGTCAAACTTGAGGGCGAACATGAGGGGTTGGCCGAGTTCCTCAAGACCGCCAAGGATATGGTCAAGCAGAAAAGTTATACCTATGGGAACTATGGCGGATATAGCGGATACAGCGGCAATCGTCCGCCTTATTCCGGCACCCCTTATAATCCTCTTCCGGGCAGCAAAAAGGATGAGAAAGAAGACAAGGGTGGCAAGAAGTCCGATAAGAAGTCTGACGATAAAAAATCAGACAAAAAAGCCGAAAAGGCTGAGAAGCCGCGCACAAGAATCGGTGCAGGTTGGCAGGGGAAGAATGGCTGTCAGCAGTCCATGTGGAATGAAGACGACGATGATTCAGTATATCCCTATGGCGGCTACAGCGACCAGTATCTTGGAGGTGAGTAACAATGGCAATGGATTTGTCCAAAAGCTACGAGTACTTCCAGCCAGAAAAGGTTGAGGCTCGCATTAACATTGTTGGATGTGGTTCTGTTGGTGCAACGCTGGCAGAGAACCTCGTCCGTCTTGGCATCACCAATCTCGCTCTGTGGGATATGGATGTTGTTAATCCGCATAATCTGGCAAACCAGATTTTCCGCCAGCAGGATATTGGCCGCCCCAAAGTGGAGGCTCTGGCAGATATCCTGTTTGAAATCAATCCCGAAATCAAGGACGACCTCAAGCTTTATGGCAAGGGATGGAGTGGGCAGCAGCTTTCCGGGTATGTCTTCCTTTGCGTAGACAATATCGAACTTCGTCGCCAGATTGTTGAAAAGCACTTCGACAATCCCTATGTCAAAGCGATGCTGGACTTCCGCACTCTGTTGGAATCTGCACAGCATTATGCTGCCGACTGGTCTGACTATAAGATGAAGAAAGATTTGCTGAACTCCATGAACTTCAGCCATGAAGAGGCATCTGAGGAAACACCCGTCTCCGCTTGCGGCGTTACACTGGGCGTTGCGCCAACCGTCAGGGCTATCTGCGCACTCGGCGTCGCCAACTTTGTCAACTTCATTCGGGGCAAGGGACTGAAAAAACTGATTATCTTGGATGCGTTCAACTTTATGTTGGACGCTTTTTAATCAGCAATGAGAAACGAAAGGAGGGCGGTGCATTATGGATACTACCGTCGAACGCCTTAAGGTCGGCACACAGGTCATCATTGGTTCTTACGGAGTCAACAATGATGAACCGCACCCCGTTGTTTGGTTGAAAGGTAGTCCAAACTGCGATTTTATCACCGAGTGCGCCGTGGATTATCTTTGCTTTGATGCACCGGAAAGAACTGGAGACGGCAGGCGCAATCTTGGTAATCCCGACTATCGTCTGTCCAATATTTATACATACCTAAACAGCGACAGAGACGATTGGTTTCGCAAAACTCATGAAGCAGATGTCCCTCCGAATAATGTTTTCAGCAGCCGAGCACAAAGCTATCGCAACCATTATGGGTTTCTATACTTCTTTGAAGATTATGAACTCGATAGCTTGCAGATGCAGCAGTATGTGGTTGACGGTGAGACGCTCAGTTCCCTCATTCGACTTCCTACTATCACCGATATCCTTGATGACCAGTTGAAGCTGAAGCTGTTTTCCAAGAAGGGTATTCGTCCCAAAGCAACAGAAGACTGTGCTGATAAAAAAGGCCGGTTTGGTAATTTCAGTTGGGAGTCTTACATGAACTTCTGGTTGGCAGGCAAGCAGGATGGATTCAGAGACTATGCTTTGGCTCTTAGTAGGTCTGGGTATTGTGAGAGGAAATATCCCCGTGACTGCGCGGGGCTTAGGCCGATGTGCCGGCTGAAACCGGAAACAGTGGTAGAGGTTGATGAAAACGGCGTAGCCCACATCAAACCATACGCATTGAAAAACGAAACCTGCACAGATGCAGAACTGTTCGAGCTATTAGGTGTGGCGCAGCCTTAAAATGCGCCATTGAACTGTAACGAATTACCCTTTTCGGGGGCTTCACGCCAAAGGCTGAAGTAACAAATTGTCGGGGAGGAAAACACCGCCTGCCCAGAGGCCGAACCAGTGACTCCTCCGGAGCCACCGAAGGCCTTGGACATCCACCAGGGAACCAACAGCCGGAATAACACAGCAAACCCGGCTTGTCAAGTATTATCTTTCACAAAACTCACCCAAATCACGACAATTATCCTCAACTTATCAAAAAAAAAAAAAAAGATACTGGTAAATGCAGCTCACTCAGCTCGCTGCAGATGAGCTTCTTTTGATTCAAACGCAGCAACACTCATGTAGGTTACAGTTACGACTATGAAAAGGAGGCATAGGGCGATGGTATATATCACGGTCATGCAATCCCCGATTTATCACCAAATGACACTGGAAGAGTTCCTCTTTCAAAACTTCCAAGCGCAAACCATATTAAACACAAATGTTTCCAACACACGAACCTATGCATATGAAACGGTAAGTGAGCATTTTACAAGCCGCATTGATACGGATGCTCTTATCCGCAAACTGGTGCGCTTTAATGACCAAACGGAGGCGCTTCGCGCACAAGAACGCAGTACTTTGTATGAAACATTCCACATCCCCAAAAAGTCTGGTGGTTTGCGTCGTATTGATGCCCCTAAACCGGAGCTGATGAACGCATTGCGGAATCTCAAGACTATTTTTGAGGAAGATTTCCATGCGTTGTATCACACTTCTGCATTCGCCTATGTAAAAAACAGATGTACGGTTGATGCGGTCAAGCGTCATCAGAAAAACAACAGCAAGTGGTTCGGCAAGCTGGATTTGCACGATTTCTTTGGTAGCACTACACTGGATTATGTTATCAAAATGTTTTCTATGGTGTTCCCATTCAGCGAAATCGTAAAGTTTCCCAACGGCGAGGCAGAGTTGCGGAAGGCCTTGGATTTGGCTTTTCTCAATGGAGGTCTGCCGCAGGGAACTCCGCTTTCTCCTCTGATTACCAATGTGATGATGATTCCTGTTGACTATAAGCTTGCCAATGCATTCCGTGATTTTGACAAGCAGCGGTTCATTTACACCAGATATGCCGATGACTTCATCATTTCGTCTAAGGTTGATTTCGATGTGCATCGTGTAGAAAAACTCGTGGTGGATACGCTGCATGAATTTGGAGCGCCGTTCACCATCAACGAAAGCAAAACGAGATACGGCTCTTCCGCAGGTCGTAACTGGAATCTTGGTGTTATGCTCAACAAGGACAATGAAATTACTGTCGGCCATAAGAAGAAGCGCCAGTTCCAGTCCATGCTTTACAACTACATTACCGATAAACGCAAGGGCATCTCGTGGCCGAGAGAAGATATTCAAACTATGCAGGGCTTACATAGCTACTATCGCATGGTAGAGCCAGAGACTATCGATGCCATCGTGAAGCACACCAACGAAAAGATGGAGACAGATGTCCTGCGGCTTATCAAAGACGATTTAAGATAATCCCTTTGGCGGTTTGAGGTTAAACCGCCCTTTCCTGTAATGGATAATTGCGAAAGCAATGCTTATCGCCAAAGGCATAAGTAACAACTTGCTGGGGAAGAACACCCACGCCCCTTCCTGAAGACCGGCTGACGACGCGGTGCCGACCCAGTCGGACTCGTCATCAGGCATGAAAATAGAGTCAACCGCCATTGCGGCACAACGGGCTCCACACCAGCAGAGAATTAAAATAGGAACAAACCGCACCTGCCGAGAACTCCAGGCGCCTCGTATCCGGCACGCTTATCCTATGTAGATTACAGGAATACAAAAATCATTTGCAATGAATAACATCCCGAAAGGAATGTGCTTTGCGCCAAAGGCCAAAGTAACAATTTGCTGGGAAGCGAAGGCAGCCCGCCAGCGAAGGCAGAGATGCTCAGGTCACCGGTCTAAGACTCATCGCACCTCGTAAGTAAGCAACCAAATCCCCAACCATAGGCAAAAAGCCTGTAACACAGCCGCTTCCTCGAAACAGCAAACCACAACCCAAGGTTCGCCTGTACATCCGGGCCCGAAGAGGGCACCCCGCATACAGCCCCACACTTCATGTAGATTGCAAATGAAGAAAGGAATCAGATTCCATGATATATGTAACAGGCGATACTCACGCCAATATCGACATTGAAAAGCTCAATACAACAAAGTTCCCGCAGCAGAAAACCCTGACAAAGGATGACTACCTGATAATATGTGGCGACTTTGGATTATGCTGGGATGGCTCACGCAGGGAGATGTGGTGGCAAGACTGGCTCACAGCCAAAAATTTCACCACTCTCTGGATTGACGGAAACCACGAAAACTTTGATATGCTATACCAGTTCCCGTTAGAGGATAGGTTCGGCGGTAAAGTCAGGCAAATTGCACCGGACATTTATCATTTGGACAGAGGTCAGGTTCTTACCATTGACGGTAGAAAAATCTTCTGTATGGGCGGTGCTCGCTCAGTGGACAAGGCGTATCGCACGGAGCATATTTCATGGTGGCAGCAGGAGATGCCGTCAAATGAGGAGATGGAGCGTGCAGTTTGTGCGTTGGAGCAGCACAACTGGACAGTTGATTTTGTTGTGACGCACTGTGCTCCTCGCAGCATCCATACACTGCTGGCAAGTTGGTATGAAAACGACCCGATGGTCAGTTTTTTGGAACGCATTCGTCAAGACCTTCATTTTAAGCGGTGGTACTTCGGTCACTACCATGTGGACAAACAGCTCAACGACCAGTTTGTCGCCCTGTACAATCGGGTAATTCCGATTTCAGATATGCAGATGTGGCGGAATAGGTAGACGCTACAAATTACAGACAGGATGCCGACCTCTCAAATGGCGGAGACCGATGCGCTGTAAGGTCATGCGGGGTGCAAATCCCCGCCATCTGCGCCATCGGCATGGCATTGCCGTGGAAAGGACTAATGTTTCTCCAGAATTATGCCGGTGTGCCGACACATAGAAAACGGCTGGGCAATGCGGAGCCTGTAGAGACAAAATCCGTAGAATATTGAAGCGGCAGGCGTTCCGTCATGCGTTTACCGTGGAGTTCCAAAGGGTTGTGCGTATTCCTCAAGGCGGATAGGCGAGAGCCAAAAGAAAACGCACTGCAGATACAGACCTGCGTTACCAAAGGTGTCGCGCTGGCAGACCGCAAGTTCGCAATAGTCTGCCACTTATACGGGCGAATGTTCCAAGGCTGGCGAGGCGGTCTCCAAAACCGCTTGTGGTGGGTTCGATTCTCAACCGTCCGTGCCAGAGGCTGGGTAGCGCCCAGATGATGTGAGAGATTATCGGCTTACCTCACAGAGAATGACAATGCCCGCTGAAAACTGCGTGAGGAGATGCGTCTCCCTTGTGATTTAGCCCAAGAGTGGCCGGTTGGTATGCTTGCGGGGCGCCAGCCGCACATGAGCGTGTGACAATCTAAGCGGGAAGCCGACCAATGCTGGAATAGCTCAACTGGTAGAGCAACGCTCTCGTACAGCGTAGGTTCTCGGTTCGACTCCGAGTTCCAGCTCCATTTGCTGGTGTAGCTCAGTTGGTAGAGCATCGGTTTTGTACTCCGAGGGTCGCGGGTTCGAGCCCTGTCACCAGCTCCACAAAACATATGGGAGGATTGGTAATGTATCTGTATCATGGCACCCCAGTTTCATTTACTGCACCGTCCTTATCTTTTTGCAAGCCGTACCGTGATTTCGGGTGCGGCTTTTATCTTACCCCAAACTATTTTGACGCATTACCGATGGCAATCAAGCACTCAACCGCAGGTTTCATCCAGACATATACCGTAAAGGATTTGGGTGGTCTATCGGTGTTAGAGTTTGCGGGCTACTCCGAAGCATGGCTGCGGTTTGCTGTAGCATCTCGGCTGGGCTATACTTCCACTGAGTATGATTTGGTTATTGGTAATATGGCTGGCGGCGGAGCAAACCTCAAAAGTAAGTTCTCTAAATTTAGACGGGCAAGTATGTCCATAGCAGAGGTCATGTCAATAATGAAGCACGACCTCACCAGCACTAATCTTGGATTGCAGTATGCGTTTTTGACAGAAAAGGCGCTATCCAAATTAACATTGATTGATACCGAAATGGTAGAAAGAGAGGATGCAGTATGACAAGAAATGATTTCCTTAACGATGTAACTGAATGGTGGGAGTTGCTTGATTTCTGCTCCGACGAGGGCTGCAATATCTGCGAAGACATTATCGACTCTGACCAGCTTGACGAGTATGTCGAGGAAGATATCCGCGACACCAATTACTCATGGAGAGACATTCGAGACTCGCTTTCCGAAATCCCAACCGGATATGGTTACTACCGTATGAACGGCAGCTTCGACTATGACGGTATGGACGAAAATGACTTTGACAGTTATAAGGAGGATGTCCTGGAGTGGGGCGACAACAACGGCGTTTGGGAAGATGAGCCTGATGACGAGGACGATTTCGATACCGACACCATGTTTAATGAAGAAGATTCTGAACCGGATGAGCCTCCTGTGGAGGAAGAAGATTTTTCCATCGGTGAACTGATGGGTTTCTGCGGCGTTGTTCTTCTGGATATCCGCCGAGAGGAAGCCGCTGAACGAGCAAGAGAAGACGAGGCATTGAATCAACTCATTAACACCAATCGACCGATGATTCTTCACTAACTTTGTTCTTAAGCGAAAAAATCTTTCGCCTTTGATATGACCGCTTTGTAGATTTTCCGCACATACATACCCCTTCTCTGTGCGGTATCTTCTCGCTCAAAGCAGAAGAAATACTTTGCGTTCTTCATTTTTAACTTCGGATTTAGCCAGTATTAAAAAGATTATCCAGCGGATAATCATTTTAATACAGCCAAAATCTCTCGTTAAAAATGTCACTTGATGCACAGGGTCGCGCCACAGGTCAAACGCGCTCCCCTGCGGAAAGCGGTCGGATACAGGTAAAGGGGCGCAAGCCCCTTTTACCTGTGCTATAACAGGACTATATACCAAGCCAAAGGAGGGCGATAAAATGCTTGAGCTTCAGGGAAAATACGCTTCGGCAAAAGTGTTTACCGATGTGGTCGATAGCGAATCCATTTCTCAGGTAATCAATCTCTTGAACCAACCCTATGTCGAGGGAAGCAAGGTTCGTATGATGCCGGATATTCATGCCGGCGCTGGATGCACCATCGGAACCACCATGACTATCAAGGATAAGATTTGCCCAAACCTTGTTGGCGTTGATATTGGATGCGGTATGGAAACCATCCGCCTGAAAGAGACCCACATCGAACCGCAGAAGTTGGACAAGGTTATCCGTGAAGGCATTCCGTCTGGCTTTGCAATCCGTTCAGCACCGCATCGTTACGCAAAAGAAATCGATTTGTCACAGTTGTGCTGCACAAAAAAGGTCAACACTGACCGTGCCTATCACAGTATCGGTACATTGGGTGGCGGCAATCATTTTATTGAGGCGAACAAGGACGATGATGGGAATATCTATATCGTTGTCCACTCCGGCAGCCGTCATCTGGGTTTAGAAATCGCCAACTTCTATCAGGAGGCTGCTTTCAAGGCACTGACCTCTTATAGCCATGAAGAGGTTGAGGCGGCTATTGAACAGCTGAAAGCGGATGGCCGCCAGAAAGAGATTCAGGCAGTGTTGAAGTCCATGAAGTCAAAGCATTCCCCCGTTCCCAAACCGCTTGCTTATGTGGAGGGCGAGCTCTTTGAGCAGTATCTTCATGACATGAAAATTGCACAGCGTTTTGCCGAGCTGAACCGGCAGGCGATAATGGATACCATTGTCAAAGGGATGGGATTCCATGTGACTGAACAGTTTACAACGATTCACAACTATATTGATGTGGAGAACATGATTTTGCGTAAGGGTTCTGTGTCTGCACAGGCCGGTGAGCGTCTGTTGATTCCCATCAATATGCGTGACGGCAGCCTGCTTTGCACCGGCAAGGGCAATCCGGATTGGAACTTTTCCGCCCCTCATGGTGCCGGTCGGCTGATGAGCCGCAGCGCAGCAAAAGAGGCGTTTACCGTGTCTGAGTTCAAAAAGCAGATGGCAGGCATCTACACGACTTCCGTCGGACGCAGCACGCTGGATGAATGCCCGATGGCCTATAAAGGCATGGACGATATCGTCGGTAATATTGAGCCGACCGTAACCATCGATGCCGTTATCAAGCCCATTTATAATTTCAAGGCGGGTGATGAAGATTGATTACTGCAACGCCGCTGTCAGATTCCATCGTAAGACTACGCCGTTTGCAGGAAGCGAACGGCTCAATAAGAAAGACACAGCTATTACGGGAGTTCCAAGACGATGCGAACTTCCGTAATTTTTTATATTACGCGCTCAACCCGATGCTCACCTATAAGATTTCGGAGCAAACGCTTCGCTCTCCTACCCGGTATGACTCAGCCATCACACTGACAATGACAGACATCTTTTCTGTCTGCGAACTGTTGTCTAAAAGAAAAGCATTGGACGCCGGTACGGTGTATCAGGTTTGTGCGTTCGTTCAGAGCAGCCCGCCGGATGAAGCTGATGTTTATATCAAGCTTCTTTCCAAGACACTCCGGCTGGGCGTCACGGCAAAGACCGTGAACAAGGTTATCCCCAATCTGATTCCAGAATGGGAAGTTCAGCAGGCATACCCCATTGACAAGTATCCTTTGAAAGAGGGCACGGAGTTCTGGCTGACACAAAAGCTGAACGGTGTCCGGGCGACCTATTACAAAGGCAGGCTGTACGCAAGAAGCGGAGTTCCCTATGAAGGACTTGACCATATTCTGGATGCTCTCTGTTTTGATGAAGAGGATAGCTATGTATTCGACGGTGAGCTGACACTTCGTGAGAAGGGCAACCTCTCAGACAATGAGGCGTTCCGCAAAGCCACCGGTATTATCAACTCGGACGATGGTGATAAAACGGTGATTTGCTACACGATTTTTGATGTTCTGACGGTCGAAGAGTTCCACCGTGGGCAGAGCGACGGCAGTTACGGCTACCGCCGTGCATTCTTAGACCAACTTCACCGCTTCATTCCGCAGGATGGCCGGGTCAGTATTCTGCCGGTTCTGTATCATGGAAAAGACCAGAACAAAATCAGTGAACTGCTGGAGCAGATGGTTCGTGAGGATAAAGAGGGGCTGATGGTAAACCTCAATGTTCCCTACCAGTGCAGACGACACAATGGAATCCTGAAGGTCAAACGCTTTTACACGATGGACTTGCGTATCCTCCGCTGCGAAGAAGGCAGCGGAAGATTGGCAGGGACTTTAGGTGCGCTTGTACTCGACTATAAGGGGAATGAAGTCAAGGTCGGCTCCGGGTTCACCGACGAGCAGCGAGCAACATTCTGGCAAGGAAAAGATGGCCTGCCGGGTTTGCTCTGCGAAGTAAAGTACAAGGAAATATCCAGTGATAAAAACACCGGTGCTGAGAGTCTTCAGTTCCCGGTGTTTATTTCTATCCGAACCGATAAAACCGAAGTCAGCTTCGGATAAATCAGAGAGGAGGTCTTGCATGAAAAAACAATCAAAGCCACCGCAGTTCTCCGAATCCATCGGGGCGTTCTGCCGAATGATGGAGGATGCGCAGAAAGATTATGCGTGGAATTATAGCGAGGTCAACCGCATGGACAGGCTTACGCAGGACTACCTCCACAAACTGGAACTTGATGGCCTCGACTATAAGGAACGGGCAAAGGTTGCCACAGGTCTTGCCAAATGCAGACAGGCACGCCGTGAATACAAAGACACGGTAGAAATCCTCGAGCCGCTCGTTCAGTTTTTGGAAAGCGACAAAGGCAAAAACCTTTTGAACTTGATGCGCGAGGCACTGGGAAAGACCAGAAAGGTCGAGAAGTGCATGGAAACCCGCACATACATACCACGAGTTTTGGAACAGGAGGTAAGCAAGTGAACATCGTGTTCTGGCTCATCGTCATCGTTGCGCTTGTGCTGTTATGGTTCTGTCTGAGCTTTGCCTTTAAGGGCATTGGTGCATTCAGCCTGCGAATTTACAACGATGCGAAAAAGGAAATCTCCGAGGAATCGGAAGAGAAATATGAAAAAACAACAGAGGAGTTAAAGGATGAAGGGTAAAATCGGCGCAATTATTTTGGGTATCGTGATGGTCTTCTGCCTGATTGCCTGCATTGTGTGTCTTGAGAAAATCCCCGCCGGTTATGTCGGCGTCGTGTACAACATGAACGGCGGCGTTGATGGCGAGGTTCTGACACAGGGCTGGCATCTGGTTGCCCCGACCAAGAAGGTGACCCAGTATTCTATCGGTATTGAGCAATCTTATTTGACCGCTGAGGATAAGGGCGATTCACCCAAGGATGAGAGTTTTAACATTCCCACCTCAGATGGCAAGACAGTCCGTGTGAATATCGAGTTCTCATATCGTTTTGATGAGGCGCGTGTCTCCGAAACCTTTGCTATGTTCAAAGGAAAGTCAGGCGAGGCAATCAAGGATTCGTTCATCAAACCCAAGGTCATTGCGTGGACACAGGAGGTGTCTGCCAACTATCCCGTCACTGACATCTTCGGCGACAAGCGTACCGAAATCAATGCCGAGTTGGACACCTATCTGCGTGAGAAGTTCGACCAGTATGGCATTATCATCGACACGGTGAACTTCACCGATATTTCCGTCGATGAGGAGACTGCTGCCGCTATCCAGAAAAAGGTTACCGCCCAGCAGGAGCTGGAGCTGGCGAATATTGAGAAGCAGACCGCAAAGATTCAGGCAGAAAAGGACAGAGAGGTTGCCCAGATTAACGCAGAAAAAGCGGTTATCGAAGCGGAGGCAAAGGCAGAAGCTCTGCGTATTGCAGCCGAGGCTGAGGCTGAGGCAAACCGTATGATTGCCGGTTCTTTGACCGGTGAGTTGATTGAAAAAATCAAGTATGAGCAGTGGAATGGCGAACTGCCTACTGTGACCGGTTCCAGTTCCATTATCAGCATCGAACCCTAATAAGCACTAAGGAGGAATGAGTTTGACGACCGCTTTTTATATGTTCATTTTGTTTCTGGCAAAGGTTCTGGACAATACGCTCAATACGGCAAAGACAATTCTTGTTCAGCGCAACCGTTGCCTGCTTGCCGGTGTCGCTCTCGGCCTGTCAAACTTCATTTACCTGAGTATCACAAAAGACATCGTTACCAGCGACAGCACACTCGCCCTTGTGATAGTTTCCATAGCAAGCGGCGTTGGGTGCTGTCTTGCCGTTACCCTCAGTAATCGATTCTCAAAAGACAGAACCTATGTGAATGTCATCTTGTCGGATGACAAGGAAGCGATGAAAGAGTTCCGTGATTTCCTGGCGGAAAATCATATCACCAATGTCGCTACCGATAGCTACACATTGGACTGGAGCCGGAAATCCATTTCCATCACCGCTTATGCTCAAACAAAAGTACAGAGCCGTCTGATAGACGAGTACATCGAACGGAGTTTATTGAAATGCAAGAGAGTCATCCGAAAGAATTGAGAACGATGGTTTCAACCATTGAGCATTTCCTTGCCCGTTTTCATCTGGCCGATGATGTCGATACGGTATTTACCAACGGCTGTTGCTACTGGTTTGCAGTTATTCTGCACTGCCGCTTCCCTGACAGCACACTGATGTATGACCAGGTGGAAAATCATTTTGTTACCCAGATACAAGGTCGGCTTTATGACATCACTGGTGATGTGACTGAAAAGTACCAAGTAAAACCGTGGGATGCGTTGGATGATGAACTCTTAAAAAAGAGAATTGTCCGAGACTGCATCCTGTTTTAATTAGGAGGAAAGTTTCATGCGACATTTAGCTACTATTCGTGAGATTACAACCCTCCGTCCGATTGCAGGAGCAGACCGCATCGAGGTTGCTCAGGTTGACGGATGGGAGTGCGTTGTCCAGAAGGGCGAGTTCCACACTGGGGAACACATCGTCTATATCGAAGTTGATTCCATTGTTCCAGAGAGACCGGAGTTTGAGTTTTTGCGTGACCGTAAGTTCCGTGTTCGCACCATTAAGCTTCGTGGTCAGGTCAGTCAGGGCTTGGTTCTCCCGCTGTCCATTCTGCCGAATGGCGCTCCCGCCGATTTGGGTGCCGATGTGACCGATGTTTTGGGCATCAAGAAATATGACCCTGAAGCACAGCAGGAGGCGCAGCTGCTGACCAAGCAACCCGCCAAACCTAAGAGCGCACTGGTTCGATTCCTTATGCGCTTCAAGTGGTATCGTAAGCTGTTCATGAAGTCCAAGCGCAAGGGTGGTTTCCCTGATTGGATTGTTAAGACCGATGAGACTCGCATCCAGAATCTTACTGCGCTCTTTGAGGCAGAGCGTAACAAGGGAACAGAGTTTTCTGTTACGGAGAAGATGGACGGTCAGTCAGCGACCTACTATTTGCGTAAGGTTTCCAGACGCAAGTATGAGTTCGGCGTGTGCAGCCGCAATATCTATCTCGGTACACCGGACAACAGTTCCTACTGGACAGTTGCCAAGAAGTACAACATCGAAAATGTGCTGCGGCAGCTCATCGGTGATTATGAAACCATCGTTTTACAGGGTGAGATTTGCGGCAACCAGATTCAGGGCAACAAGTACCACATCAGCGGCTATGAATTGTTTGCGTTCAACCTGATTTTCCCTGACCGCAAATGCACGACTGCGGAAATCAAGGAGCTGCTGGCGCCTTACGGCATTTGCTCCGTTCCCATTGTTGAAGAGGGCAAAACGCTGCCGGATACCATCGCAGAGCTGGTGGAGTATTCCAAAGGATACTCTGTGGTTCGTAACGGTCAGAAGCGCGAGGGCGTTGTCATGAGAAATGTTAAAAGCAACATCAGCTTCAAGGTCATCAATCCTGACTTCCTGTTGGCAGAAAAGGATTGACCCGTACATCTGCGAAAGGAGATGTGAACCATGAGCGGAGTATCTATCGACTTGACAGGCGAGACTTTTGGAAATCTGAAGGTCATTCGCCGTGTCAAAAACAATCACAATCGTCAGCCACGGTGGCTTTGTGAATGTAAGTGCGGCAATACATATATCGCCGAGGGGCGCTACCTCAAGTCTGGTAAGACAAAATCCTGTGGTTGTATCCCTCGTGGCGCAAAGAGCGCAACAGCCATGACAAGCCGTGAGGAATGGGACTCTTCCGAAAGCAGGATGCGCTTGCAGCACGATGGAGCAGACCCATATCAGAGCTTGGCAAACGCCATTGTTTGTGTTGCTGCGGATGATTATCGTACCGCGCTAAAGGATAATAACGAATCGCTGCAGAAAGAGTTGGAAAAGTTTTTTCATTCAGCGTGGTATAAACTCTTGACGAATACAGACCCAGATAGACTGCTGACACTTTTGCGCCGTGAGCATCGTGGAACTTTGAGCGTAGCTTATATCTAATTCCCAAGAGCCGACTTGTTCGGCTCTTTTTCTTTGGCATAATTTGAGGATTCTGCCCAAAGAAAAGATTCGATGACATAAGGGGGCGGTTCACTTTTGAAAGTTAGTATCAGCCGAGGAAACGAAAAGCTCGGCAGTATCCAGAGCGTGTCACTTCCGTCCGGTTTGACCTGCCGGGAGTGTGATTGCAGCAGGAAGTGTTACGCAAGACGCATAGAGCGTCGTCGCCCCAGTGTGGCGGCAGCTTATCGGAACAATCTGCAAATCTTAGAAACAGAACCAGAAGTGTATTGGCGGGAGGTCGAGGCGACAATCATGTTGTCTCGATTCTTCCGCTTTCATGTTTCTGGCGATATTCCAAATACCACCTACTTCCACATCATGATGGAGATTGCTAAGCGCAATTCTCATTGTGAGATTCTATGCTTCACAAAGAAGTATGAAATCGTCAACGGAGTTCTGGCTTCCGGTATCCCGTTACCGGCAAACCTACATATGATTTTCAGCGCATGGAGAGGACTCCGAATGGACAACCCCTTCCAACTGCCGGAGGCTCATGTTCGATATAAGGACGGAACGACCACGGCAAGGTCAGACGCAAAAGAATGTGGCGGCAACTGCACGGAATGTGCCTGCACATCTGGTGGCTGCTGGTCTTTGCACACAGGAGAACAGGTGGTATTTAACGAGCACTGACAGGAGGGATTGAATGAAGCGGATGATTCCGCCGATTTTTATGTTGCTCTTGGTTGTAGTAATTACACTTGCTACACCGATTGATGCACAAGTAAAAGTAGATGAACGGCAGCCGGTTGAACCGATGACTACAACAACCGTGCTGTCCACGGAGAGTCTTCCAGAGATGAGCCTTGAGGCCGAGCCGGAGACCGTCGAGGTTGATGACGGTTTGCTGACCTCTCCGTCAGGATTAGCGGCAGAAGACTTACACCTTCGCCATAACCTGATTGGATTGGAGCAAGTATTCATTGATGCTGAGGTTAAGCATGGGATTCGTGCAGATTTCCTTGCTGCTGTTGCGGCGCTGGAAAGTGGATGGGGGCGCTATCAGTTCCGACGCAATAACATCATGGGTTTCGGTCAGATGGAATTCTCAAGTACGGAAGAGTGCATCGACACAGTCGCAGCATATCTCGCCAAGCATTATCTCAGTCCGGACGGCAAATATTATAACGGCGAAACCGTTGAGGGTGTTTGTGTCCGGTATAACGGAAGCCCTGAATGGGCAGAAGTAGTCCAGCAAATTATGGAAGAGGTGCGGTCGTGACAAAATTCGGTTTGAATGGTTTCCTTGAGCGGACAAAGGGCGCTTCTCTGCGCTACAAGCTAAGAGAGTTTTGGTGGCAGCTGCGGTATGCATGGCAGCGTGCATGGCGTGGCTATGATTTCACCGATGTCTTTGAGCTTGGGTACAACTTCACCGCTAAGATGCCTGTTCTTCTTGCAGAGTTTCTGAAGAACAATGTTGGTCTGTTCTATGATGCCGAAGCAGATAAGCAGCTCGACGAGGAAGAAACAAATGCAGTCATCAAGGAAATGATTTTCTACTTTGAGAACTGTGATGAAGACCATGTGTATCAACGGCTGCATCAGAAACGCTACTATGAAGATGGTGAGTACGACCCGGAAAAATGGGAGTCGGTTCGTGTAGAGCTGGAGCGGTGCCGAACTGAGGCACTGCGCCTGTTTTCCAAGTGGTGTTTCCATCTCTGGTATTAACCACCTTGCCCGATTGAGATAACATATCACGGCTGTAAGTGGCGGTCGGAATCCAAAGTGGTACACATATTGTGACCGGGCGTAAAAGAAATAGCGGTTAGGTGGCGTTGCACCACCGAAGGCGTTGCGGAAGCTGCGCACAAGCCATAGCCGCACATAATACTTTGGTAAACTGAGACGGGAAACACTAATCCCCCTGCTTCCCGATAGAAAGGCTGAAAGGACTACCGCGTGGCACAAGAGGTCATGCTGTGGTGGGAATATGGCACAGCGTAAAGGCGTGTGGTGAGGCCGGGAGCGGAGTCACTTTTGCAACAATGAAGATAATTGAAGTGGAGGTATCCAAAATGAGTATGAGCTACTGGATTTGTGAGGGCGTCGGGATTCGTGCCAATCAGCTGCGCCCTTTTCTGAATCCGCAGAAGTGTATCCAGCTTTTGAAGGAGCAACTGCCCAGTGAAGAAATCTCGGAGGATGGGTTTGACATTGATGACTACCTTTATGGCGAACCTTTTGAGAATCTTGCGGATGTCTTTACTTTTTGTGACGATACGGATTCCCTGACATACGGTGACAACGGCAACGGGGAATCTTACTTCTATTATCCGCCTTCTTACCCGTGGGAGCGGACAGAAAATGAGCCATCAAGCATTGCGGAAGTCCATGAGCGCGTTATCAAAGCCGTCCTCCGTCTCTGCGACATGACAAGAGAGCAGGTAGAGACACTGATTGATGATGACATCTATGACTACGGTTGCGGTTAATCAGGAGGGTGCCTTTATGAATGTAAACATCATCGGGAACAAGGTTTTTGTAAACGGGTCTCCCCTGCCTCCGATTCCAGGTGCGAAATCAAGCGTGAGCCTGTCGCAGGTAGGCAATAGACTGTATGTCAACGGGTATGAATACCGTAATGGCCGCTGGAAGCGAACGCTGCGTGCAATTATTCACGCTTTGTTTTGAGGTGCTCCCAAATGCGTAAATGTACTATGTGTCAAAACCATGACTCCTGCTCTGAGCAAAGAAGAAGAGAGTGTCGTGTCCGTGATTATCTCTTTTTCCGTCCTACTTTTGTTGGTAGGTGTGATAATTGCGGCGCCCCATTGTATGCAGATAGCGTTCGCTACGAAGCAACGATTGGCAGACAGACGCTGGAGTTATGCGAAAGTTGCTGTAAGAAAGTGTAGGTCGCTATGAACACAATGCTTTTCCCAGAGGATGTCGCCAATGTAATTCAATCTTTTTATCTCTGCAACAAGGGCGATGAGGCAACCACCGACTTGCTCTTGACTGTCGGTGCCGAGCTTCTTGATATCTCCCCTGACAAAATGTTGGAGATGATTACGGAGGGATTCTGATGAAGAGTGGCGATAATCGTATTACCATTGAGTTGCCTAAAGGATTGAAGTTGGTTGCAGAGCGGAATATTGACCCGGAATATCAGAATGAAATCTATGTTGGCATCGAGACTCCGGACGGAATTTGGCACCAGGACTTAGTTGTTATTAGGAACGCATACTCCATTGACGATAATCTCATTGTTAATTGGAACCTTGGTAAATTTGAAGTTCTCGTCTATGCAAACAAGGATGATGTGGATTATACAAACAAATTCTCGGTTGAACTTCGTGACGACGAGGAACAGCTTTCTTTGCCTCCGCCAAACCGATATCAAGACAAAAAACGGTGGTAAGGGTGGTGATTATATGAGGTGTGGAAATATTCGGATTCATGTTGAAATCCCTGTATATGCGGACAAAAACAACTGTTTTTGCGATGATAACCATGTTTCCTATTCAATCCCTGCCATTCGTGAAGCCTGTGAAACTGCTTCAAACTTACCAATTATTCAGTATGATGAACAAGGGACAGAAAAAGTCGTGGGTGTTGCACAATCAATTAAATGGAATCCGCATGGCTTTATAGAGGTGGACGGACTATTGTTATTTGGCGGGACAAGTGAAAATGTCGAATTTGGGAACGATGATAATGTTGTTTCAATGGAATTAAACAGCGTTGGATTTAGTGGGTGAAGTCGTGAAGAAAAAATGGTTTTATAGCAACTGCGTGTGTAAATCAACACGCACACTGGGAAGTCCGTTATACCTGCTCAAAATGTGGGGAAACAGTGCGGAGAATAAAAGCGTTCTGCCCGTCTTGCAAAGCAAAAATGTCAGAGTGAAGGCAGGGCGGCTGATATGAAATTAAATAAAAAGATTTTCGTTATCTTAGTTTCGCTGCTATTCACTTTTCTATGCGGATGCACACAGAATACTCAATCTGAACCAACGGAACAGCCTCATCTTTATTGGAAAGACATCGATGTGGTGGTTGAAAATGTGGACAGTAGGCACTGGTTCGCATCCACACATCACTACATAGTGTATGTAACGGTAAGAAGCGATGAGTATCAACTGACTTATACGGATGAGTTTGCTGGTTCTGGCGCATTTGGTTACCCCGAACAGGGAAACTATCGCAAGGGCGATATCGTGAAGGCAGAAATGTACTCATGGGTAATGGATTCTACAGGCGAGATAGTCAGACGAGAAATCCACAAGGTGTATTGATGAACAGAGGGTTACGAAATGAAGCAAAATGATATACAGACTGCACTCGACAGTATTAGTATTCTTCGGTCTATGCTGTCAACAAATCAGTGGGAACCCGTCAGAAGAGAATTGGAGTTTGCAATTAACGAAATGAAGAAGTGCATACCAACAAAACCAATTCGTGAGGCGTGGTCACCGAATACCTGTCCGAATTGCGGTGCCGACCTCGGCGGCGAATGTAATGATGGATACTACCAAAATCCGTTCTTCGAGACCTGCCCAGAATGTAGACAGGTACTGGACTATGATTTCTGAGAAGATGAGCAAAACATATTATGAAACCGGCATTGAAACGCCGGAAATCCTTGGCTCTGGCTCTTCATTCTCCAGCGTTATCACAACTCTTGATGAGAATGAGGCGTTTCAGGCGTATCGTAGTGGTGGTCGCAATTACCTGTTGAGAGCAACCTACAGTATTGACAGGCCGAGAATGATTGAGCGGTGGGACAAAGAGCAGGAATGTTGGAGAACATGAAAGGCTGATTTGATATGGCGTTATATAAGATAGGAGTTACAGAAGCAGGCGACGCAGGGGTTGACTTGTTTTGGGAGGAGAAATTAGACGATGTCGATGCCGCTGTTCTTATTACGAAGTGTGTGTCGCCGGATTTCTTTGACGCTGCTTTGAGACATAAGGATAAGCTCATCATTCACACTACAGTTACCGGATACGGGCACTCTATTTTGGAGCCAAATGTGCCAGCTCCATATGAGGAGTTTGCAGCAATTATGGAGTTGGTCAAAGCTGGATTCCCTATGAGCAGAATTGTTGTTCGTGTTGACCCTATTATTCCAACAGAGAAAGGACTTTCAGTTGCATACCGTACAATGATTTCCTTTATGGAAATGGGATTTCAGCGCTACAGAGTGAGCGTTATTGATATGTATCCACACGCAAGAAGCCGGTTCAAAGAGGCTGGATTGCCGCTTCCCTATGGCGATAACGGTTTCGCTCCATCCCAAGCACAGCTTTCAAAAGTGGACGATATGCTGCGGCAAGCAAAGCAGTTTTGGGGAGGGCTGGATAACGGCAAAGCTCTCCGAATTGAGTCCTGTGCAGAACCCGGTCTTACGGAGCCGATTGCCTGTGGCTGCATTTCAGACTACGACCTCAATCTGCTCGGATTTTCTGAGGATGCAGAATCAAACGGTGCTGGCTATCAACGAAAGGGCTGTATGTGTTATGCAGGGAAAACTGAACTGCTGAAACATAAGACAAGATGCCTCCACGGGTGTCTCTACTGCTACTGGAAAGATATAAAAGGTTAATTCTATGAGATGTCCATACTGTGAGTCTGGGACAAATGATTTTGTTCCAATGAACCAAGCCGTTGAATACAGCGGCATTGAGATGGCTGTAAACAGGCAGGGAATGTTGAGGGTGAGAGTGCTTGACGACGATGGCAGTTTCACGACTCAAGATATCATTGAGATACGCAACTGCCCGCTGTGCGGGAAACGATTTATGAAAGGTCGATGTGTATGAGCGGCATCGTCCATTGTCCAAGATGTGGGCACCATATAAACATCCCTTCTGATGGAACTGCCGGGTACTGCCCGATATGCGATAAGGAGGTTCCTGACATGGGGAAAAGAACAATTTGGGTAAAGTCATCCTGCTTTGCTCCGGAGTTTGAGATGATTATTCCCATCCCGACAGACCGGGATGATGAGGAGTACATCGACGAACTGTTGGACGGAATTCTGAATACTGAGTTCCGATACAATGTCGAATGGGATTTTGTTGATGGATTAAGCTGATGTAAGAAAGGAGCGGGTTTCATGAAGCACAGAGCAACAATCGATTTGGAATTTACAAACGGAGACCTCTTTGAACAGGAGGTTATCAAAGCTATGCGTGCTTACGCAAAGACAATCGCACGAGAAGCATTCCAGAACGAAGTCGAGGAATGCGTTGCTGATACCGCCAAAGTGTGGGCAAGGCGTCTTTACGAGAGCAGATACACTGAGCCGATGACCGACAAACTGGTGAAGGCAGAAGTCCAGTCTTACATCAAAGAGCAGATGTCGCACAAGGAGATGCTGGATTTGATTCAGGGAACCGTACAGGCGGCGGTGGCTGAGTGTAAAGATAAAACGAAGCAGTTTGCCCAGACCGAAGTTGAGAAGTACTTAAAGGGCGCAGTCGTGATGAATGCAATTCACGAGGAAATTAAGCGGGTTGTTCCGCAGGCAGTTCTCGACGCGCTAAGAGGAGTGTGAGATTTTCGATATGACCGATTACCAGAAGTACCAACTTCAATGGATGATTGACCACGGTTATTCCTTACAGGACTTGATGCGTGGGTTGACAGAGTTTCAGTATGATGACCCCGAAGACAGCGACCGCATCTCCACCCCCATCTCAGAGCTATTTAACGAATGGGAGTTTGACCGTGGTTTCGGTTCGGAAATCTGGGCGTGCGAGGGAGAGTGGCGCGAAGTGGAATGCCCGCAGAGAAAGGCGGTCAACATTCAGTGGGATATTGACCCGGAGGATGACGACGGCGTTGAGTTGCCAAACGAAATCACGATTCCCAATGACATCGAAGATGAGGAAGCCATCTCTGACTATATCTCCGATGTAACTGGATTTTGCCACAAGGGATTTGAGTTGGAGGAACAGCTGTGAGAACTTGGACAGACGAAACAACTGGCTGTAAGATGTGCGAACCTGACTGCGCCGATGAATGGCTTTTTGATATCTGGGCTATCGGCTGCGACTACGATGGTGAAAGTACCGTAGACGGATTGAAGAAGCTGGTGGACAGCCTCGTCGAAATGAGCCAGAAAGCCAGGGACTGCCTACATGATGGCAAACTATTCCCCGCAGATAAAGCATAACGACCAACCGCTTTGTAGATTTGCTGTTATACATATTCACTTTCAGCAGCTTTTCGCCAAAGGCAAAAGTAAGAGTTCGCCACTTATGTTCGCAATCCGACAAGCCCGCTTCGCGGGCAGTCAACTTTTTCTTGCTCGCATTGCAAGCAATGCTCGCAAGTGTCGGATTGGCGAACAATGTTGATGCATATCGGTTTGGGACTTTAGAAAAACGACCGATACGGAAAGCGGTATAGAAACGGAGGTAATTTCAAATGCCTGATTACAAAAAATTCTTTGAGTATTGGCACGACCTGTACGGAACGGGACTGAAAATCGCAGGATGGCATCTCAACGGGGAGCTGGAAGACTTCGATAACTTCTTTGACTCCGCTGTTGAGAGTATGGACGGCGTTACCATCATGAGAACCTTTCAGGGCAAAACATACACGGAACTGTGGGAGGAGTTCGGCGATGTGCCGATGAATCCAGAAACCGAATGTATCGAAGTTACCTGGTGCGGGTTCCCAAAAGGCACACACCGTGAGGATATCTGGCATTGGTTCGAGGAAACCTTTGGTGTGGCCGTTCATGACCTTATGTATTCATGACAGTCGAGCTTCTCAATACATACGGAATTCTGCGTATAGGCGTTGCCGAGTTCCTCTTTGACCTGGATGACCTCCCAATTATCAAAGGCCGAGACAGTTGGTACTGCGACAAAGACGGTTATCTTGTCAGCAGCTACTTTTACTGCGGTGTACGGCGGTTTGTCCGCTTTCACCGGCTGGTTATGCACGCAAAGCCAGGCCAGTTTGTTGACCACATCAACAAAAACAAGGCCGATAATCGAAAAGAGAATCTGCGCTGTTGCCAGCGGTCAGAGAACGACAGGAACCGCAGCCTCTATATCACCAACACATCTGGCGTTTCCGGCGTTTTCTTTGATAAGCAAAGAGAAAAATGGGTCGCCAGTATTACCTATAACAGTAAGAAGATTTACCTCGGCAGGTACGATGCAAAAGAAGATGCCGTTATGGCACGGCTCACAAAAGAGATTGAACTTTATCGGGAGTTCGCTCCTCAGAAAGCACTTTTGGAAACGCTTAGTCTTTGTTCCAACGGAACTCTGGCATAAAGCGGTAGGGGTCAAGCTTCAAAACGGCACACACAGATAATCCAATCCTCATACTGGCACCGCTTATGTTGCGCTCTCCGTTTTCCAGTCTCTGATATTGGCGAACTTGAATGTGTGCAGCATCTGCCACCTGCTGCTGGGTCATCCCGAGTTCCTCCCGCCGATTCTTCAAAATATCCTTTTCGGTTTCAAGGAAGAACCACTGCTCACCATTGCTCAACAGGTCTTCACTGGGAGTTTTATAGGTGTCTTGAAAGTTCATATCAAAATCTATCATAATCATATCTCCTTTCAGCACGACCGATTGGTCGTGCTTTTCTTATATCATACGACCAAATGGTCGTGATGTCAAGCAATTTTCAAACTACATTTACAGGAGGGTACGCTTATGGGAAATCAACGCGATTCGCTGGGCGACAGGATGAAACGGTATGAGTATGTTTCACGCAATTACCTGACCCGTCGTGTTCCTGTCATCATCCGTATTGACGGCAAGGCTTTTCACACCTTTACAAAGGGAATGAGAAAGCCTTTCGACCGTGTTCTTATGTCTGCCATGCAGGAAACCATGCGTTTCCTGTGTGCCAACATTCAGGGCTGCGTCTTCGGATACACGCAGTCTGATGAAATCACATTGGTTTTGACCGATTACGCCTCTATTCGTACAGATGCATGGTTCGGCTATAATGTCCAGAAGATGTGCAGCATTGCCGCATCAATGGCGACGCTGGCGTTCAATAAGGCGTTTGCCGAGCAGACGGAAAAAGAAGACAGCGGCATCGACCTTTCCGTTTATCGCCGCAAGTTCCAAACTGCCATGTTCGATGCCAGAGCTTTCACCGTTCCTCTGGACGAGGTCTGCAACTGTCTGATTTGGCGTCAGCAGGATGCCACACGGAACAGCATAGAAGCTGTTGGACAGGCGAATTTCAGTCAGCGAGAGCTGCACGGGAAGAACTGCAACAAAATCCAAGATATGCTTTGGAAAGAACGCAATATCAACTGGAATGATTTCCCCACGGATTGCAAGCGTGGCTCCTGTTGCATCAAAACAAGGATAACAGAGGCCGTCTCTGTATTAAACGGGGATGCGACTGTGGAGGTTTCCAGAAGCCGTTGGGTCGTTGACCGTGAACCGCCTGTCTTTACACAAGACAGAGAGTATGTGGAGCGACGGCTATGACAATGGAAGAGAAAGTCCAGCAGCAGGAAATCATGCTTCACGAACTGATGGAGAAAAACAGGGAATCCAAACGAGAGCTTGCAGCATACCACAATATCATGCAGGGAATGGTGGGAAGCGCCAATGAACGCATTGACCGTTTGGAAATCATTGTCGAGACCGCCATTACAAAAGCGGTTCATGAACTGATTGAACGCCTGCGTTACGATGATATTCAGGCAATCGACGAGGAAGAGTTTGCCGCCGCCGTCAGGAAACTGATTTTTGATGCAGACCCCGGTGTTCAGCTGCCGTTCTAAGGAGGACTTTATGAAGTGTTATAAAAGCGGCGGCTGTGGTGTATATGAAAACCGTTCATGCTATGAATGCCCAGCCAGCAAACCGGAGTATCTGAAACGCTATGAGTTTCCTGACAAGGGTCTCGTAGAAAAGCTTCGGCTGTACGGCAGCACCCAACCTAATGGGCAGATGGGTGATGACTGCCGTATTCCTAAAAATGTGCTGCTCCAAGCAGCAGATAGAATCGAGGTGCTAAGCGGTGTCCGAGCAGCAAGCAGCTAACAGAAAACTATATATCTCCGATTGGCATTACGGCCATAATAACATTCTGGCGTTCGATAATCGTCCTTTCAAAACAGTTGAGGACATGAACGCTGCACTTGTTGAGCGATGGAACGCCGCCGTTCATCCGGGTGACACCGTCTATGTTCTTGGCGATATGTTCTGGTGCAATATGCAGGAAGCGATTTCTGTCCTTAACCAGTTGAACGGGCAGGTATTTCTGATTAAGGGCAACCATGACCGCTGCAGCGATGGGCGGTTTCTCAAGAAGTTCGTCAAGGTCACGGAGTATCTGGAGGTTGAGGACTCTGACCGTAAGGTTGTCCTCTGTCATTACCCAATCCCGTGTTTTAAGAACCACTATTACGGCTGGTATCATCTGTACGGTCATGTTCATAACTCTTTTGAGTGGAACATGATGGAGCATGACCGCTTCCTGATGCAGGAATTATACGGGCACCCATGCCTTATGTATAATGTCGGCTCGATGATGCCGTGGATGGATTACACCCCGCGAACACTGGATGAAATCCTGCGGCTTGAAGCTGTTTACAAAAATGAAGCGGCGGAACCGCCTGCCGCACAGTAGTTTTGCAGCTGCTTGATGGGCTGTATCAATGCAACACAGAAAAGAAAGGAGCGTGGCGCACATGATTTATCTGGACAATGCGGCCACCACGCAGATAGACAAGCGTGTATTGGATGCCATGATGCCGTATCTGACTACTCAGTACGGTAATGCTGGTACACTCTATAAGTTTGGACGCAGTGCAGGCGAAGCTGTGAAACAGGCACGAGCTCAGGTAGCTGAGTTCCTTAATGCCAAGCCGGAGCAGATTCTCTTCACTTCTGGCGGCAGCGAAGCAAATAGTCTTGTGTTTCATGGCTTAAAGGAATATCTTAAAAGTATCGGAAAGACGCATATTCTGGTTTCTGCCATTGAACACGATTCCGTTCTGAAAGCGGCTCATTCGCTTATAAAAGACGAGTTTTATATTGAATATCTGCCTGCACATAGCGACGGAAAAGTGTTTGCGCAGAGCGTAGAAGATGCTATTACCCCCAAGACAGGGCTGGTATCTGTTATGTATGTCAATAATGAAACCGGCGCCGTCAATCCGATTGAAGAAATCGGCACGATTTGCATGAAGCGTGGCATCCTGTTCCATACAGATTGCGTTCAGGCTGCCGGTTGCCATCCCATCGATGTGGAAAAAATCGGGTGCGATTTTCTCTCTATTTCTTCTCATAAAATTCACGGGCCAAAAGGTGTCGGAGCACTATTCGCCAAAGAAAAAAGTATGTTGGCATCCATCATCTTCGGCGGTGCGGAGCAGGAATTTGGACTTCGTGGCGGAACAGAAAATGTTGCCGGCATTGTAGGTTTTGGTATGGCCTGCGAAATATCCACCAAGAGTCTTCATGAGGATTGTATTTGGGTTTCTACGCTTAAACAGCGTTTTTATATGGCATTGACAGATGCCTTAAAAAAGAGTGGGCGCACTGATATTGTCCGCACCAACGGCCCGTCCGTTCTCAATCCAGGGAAGACGCTGAACCTGTGCCTTTCCGGCATTGATGGGCAAACTCTGCTCTTGATGCTTGACGGAAAGAACATCTGTATCTCTGCCGGCTCCGCTTGCCGTAGCCATGAAGCTGAGCCAAGCCATGTGCTGACAGCGATGGGTCTGACAGCAGACGAAGCAAGAAGCTCTATCCGAATTTCATTCTCCAGAATGAATACGGCAGACGAAGCAGTAGATGCAGCAAATATTATTGCGTCCTGCATTGAGATACTGGCAAATGAGGTAGCAAAATGAAGAAGCTGTTTGTATCAGACTATGTTGGCTTTGATGAGTCGGCAACAAAAGCTGCGATGTATTCCTTTGATTCGGAAGAAGAGTGCAAAGAGTTCCTTGAACTGTCGCATGACGAGCGTTGCCAAGTCTTCAATGTTTTTGATGAGAGCGACAACTATGGGGTTCTACCCGGAGCGGCTTACCACATATACGAGTTTGTTGTTGTCGGTGGGATTCTTACTATGTATGATACTCTTGCCCTGAATGTTTAACGAGGAGGGATAACATGACCACAGAACAAATCAGAGAAATGCTGCAAAGCCCTGCGTATGAATTTCTCAGAAGTAATGAACACCTGAAAAGCAAAATCATCTTTCTCACGCTGGGCGGCAGCTATTCCTACGGCACAAATGTCGAAACCTCTGATGTGGATATCCGTGGTTGTGCCCTGAACAGCCGTTCCGATTTGTTGGGGTTGTCCAATTTTGAACAGGTCGTTCATACAGAAACGGATACCACAGTCTACTCATTCAATAAGCTTGTAAGTTTGCTTCTGAATTGCAATCCCAATACGATTGAAATGCTGGGTTGTCGCCCGGAACAGTACATGGTTTGCACAGACATCGGGCGAGAAATGATTGAGAACAGGAAGCTGTTTCTCTCCAAGCGAGCGGTAAACTCCTTTGGAGGATATGCTAACCAGCAACTGCGGCGGCTGGAAAATGCTCTCGCCAGAGACAAACTTCCGCAAGCACGGAAAGAAGAGCACATCCTAAACTCTATGAAGAGCGCAGTCAAGGCGTTTGAAAGCAGGTATCGGGTCTTTGAGAATGGTGGCATCACTCTTTACACGGCTGAGAGCTCACGCGAGGATTTGGACAGAGAGATTTTTTCAGACATTCATCTTACAAAGTATCCGGTGCGTGAGTTCAACAGCATTCTAAACGACTTGACCAATGTTGTCGGCACCTATGAAAAGCTGAACCACAGAAACCATAAGAAGGATGACAATCATCTCAACAAGCACGCCATGCATCTCATCCGCCTGTATCTGATGTGTCTGGATATCCTTGAGAAAGGTGACATCATCACTTATCGTGGCGCCGACCTGCCTCTTCTTATGAGTATCCGCAGAGGAGAATATCAACTGGAGGATGGCACCTACCGTCCAGAGTTTTTCGAGATGGTTTCAGATTTTGAAAAGCGTCTTGATTATGCGAAGCGGAACACAAACCTGCCGGAGCATCCTGATATGAAGCGCGTTGAGGAGTTTGTGGTCAGCGTGAACAGGAGGTCTCTTGATGTATAAGATTTCTATTCCAAAGGGCGCAAAGGCGATTATTCTTGGGCTTCGCTATGAAAATCATGAGGCTTATGTCGTTGGCGGCTGCGTTCGAGACAGTCTGCTTGGCAGAGAGCCAAAGGATTGGGATATCTGCACCTCCGCTACGCCGCAGGAGGTTAAAGAGCATCTCAACCGTTGTAGTGTCCGGACGATTGATACAGGGCTGAAGCATGGTACCGTTACAGCGGACATGGAGCGAGCGGGCAAATACGAAATTACAACCTTCCGCATTGACGGGGATTACTCGGATAATCGCCGTCCTGATTCTGTCACATTCACAGAGAGTATTTATCAGGATTTGTCCCGCAGAGACTTTACCATCAATGCGATGGCGTATAACAGTGCCGGTCTTATTGACCCCTTTCACGGCGTAAACGATTTGAAGAATGGCATCATTCGCTGCGTTGGAGACCCGAATGACCGATTCAGTGAGGATGCACTTCGCATTCTGCGTGCTTTGAGGTTTGCTTCTGTCTATGGGTTTTCAATTGAGAAGAACACGGCGCAGGCTATCCATGATAACGCATGGCGACTCACAAATATTGCCGCGGAAAGAGTCCACAGCGAACTTTGCAAGCTGCTTCTCGGAAACGGAGTTCTCCCTGTTCTGCTGGATTATTCTGATGTGATTGCAACCATCATTCCAGAGATGAAACCGTGTATCGGGTTTGACCAGAACAACAAATATCACCAGTACACCATTTACGACCATATCGCTCATGCAGTCTCCAACTATACAGGCAAGGATATTGCCGTTAAGGTAGCACTGCTGCTGCACGACATCGGAAAACCTTGCTGCTATACAGAGGATGAGAACGGCGGCCATTTTCACGGGCACGGAAACTGTAGTTATGACATTTCCAAAGTCGTTCTGGAACGGTTGCGCTTCGACACTGCAACAAAACAGGAAGTGCTTGACCTTGTTTTGTACCATGATACCGTCATTGAACCAACCACGAAAACAGTTCGCCGGTGGCTCTGCAAAATCGGTGAGCGCAGATTTTCTCAGCTGCTGGATGTCAGGATGGCGGATATTAAAGCCCACGCAGAAGGAACGCAGGAGTCCAGAATAGAGCGGTGTGTGGCACTTGGCGTACTGATGGCAGAGATACTTGAGCAGGAAAAGTGTTTTTCCTTAAAGGACTTGGCAATCAACGGCAAGGATATTATCTCTCTCGGTGTGCCGCAGGGGAAACAAATCGGAGTCATCCTCCATGAGCTTTTGGAGGAGGTTATTCTCGACACGCTCCCAAACGAACACGATGTTTTGCTGCGAAAGGCGGTGGAGCTTATTGAGCGAACCTAAATATCCAAAGGGCGAGCGAGTGTGGGTTGGATACTATAACAGCAATCACGAGCTGCGCTTTATCCTGACAAGTAAAGAAAGCCGCGACTTCTATTTCCTGTATGAACTGGTAGAGGGCAACTTCCGCAAGCTTGGAAAAGCACGGTCACCGACGGAATTGGAAGAGAAGTTCCGCGTATATCAAAGGATGGAGGAACATAGTGGATGACTTTACTTATGATTGCTGGCAAAAGAAACAGCTGGCTCAGCAGGCTCGCCATCGCAAGCGTGGCAGCAAAAGTCGGAAGTGTTCTCTCCCGTCAGATAACTTGACGAAAAAGCAGTGGAAAGAAAGGAATGGGAAAACATTGTCTATCAACTTGAACCAACCTACTTCCTGGGAGATTTTTAAGGAGGTCTCCAAGCCGACGCAGGAGGAATATCTCAACCACCTACTGGCTATTTACGGGGCAAACGCAACCAGTCTGGCAGCTATGTTCCATGTGCAGCCGCTTACCATACGGCGGTTCATCCAGACAAACGGTCTTGCAGTAAAGTTCCCGGTAGGGCACTCCATGAATGCCGAACAGCGAGAAGCATGGGGGCAGTTCCTGAAGGGCGAGGTAAAACCTGCACCAGCTCCTGTCCAGCCAGTAGCATCTCGTGCCTCAGTGCCTGATAAGGATGAAATCATGTCCATGAAGAAGGTCTCTCTTTCTTTTAGTGGAAAAATCAACGCATCTATGATTGTGAACTCTCTGTTGCAAATTCTCGGAGAGAATGCATCTGGCGATGTGGAAATCACCTGTCAGCTCTGCAGTTGACTGTGTGTGGTATAATAGATATTGGAAGGAGTGGTCTTTATGGATAACAATTTGGATTTGCAGTATGCGCTTGATGCCGACATTGAAACGGCGTTCGACAGTTTCGTCGATGCCATTTATGATGAGGTGATGAATGATGAGATGAAGACAACCATCATCAGTCTTCCCAAGCATCAGCAGATGAAGTTCGTCTATTCTGTGCTCAAGCATTTCGCCAAAGGAACGGATGCCGTTCTTTCATATAAACTGTGTGAACCGTTCAAGACAATGGGCAGCGTCTCTATTGAGGCAAAGCAGTTGGAGTTTGATAACCCGGAGTGGTTTGCCAGAGCCGCTGAGTTTGCCAGCAATACAGAGGTCTATCCTCTGGCAAAAAACAGGATTCGGCTGACATTTACCTTTCATGGTATCACAACACCAATCGAATAAGGGGGCGGACAATATGGAATACAAAGGTTGTTTTGACACGGTGCATGGTTTGATTGAGGATGCCTCCAAAGAGTTCGGTGCGGCTTTTGTTGTCTCACCGGAAAAATCCGAGCAGGTCAGCAGAGCTTGCGAGAAAGTCGATGCGCTTTTTGAAGAGATTGATTGCGCCGTCATTGACGCGAGTGTCAATATGGATAACAAAGTGCTGACTATCAGCATCTTCTGCGACGAGGTCATTTTGGAAAACGGTAGAGAGAATAGTTTCTGTAAGCTTTTACAGGAAGTCACTTCGTTCTCTATCTCTAAGGCGGCAGAAGATACTCTGCGGCTCGATATGAATATCGCTGGTGTGTGGCAGGCGGCCTAATTCACTATGCAAATTGCTTTCATAGGAGGAATTGAGTGGATGATAGAAGACGGGGGCAGCTCAGAGACGCCCTCAATATGTTGAGCAATGCCGCTTCTGTGGTAGAAAGGGTTTGCGACAAGGAGCAGGACTGTGTTGATAACTACCCTGAAAATCTGCAAAGCACAGAACGGTTTGAAAAGATGGAAGACGCATTGGATAGTCTGAATGATGCGCTCGAAAAAATCGACGATGCAAAAAGCCACATTCAGTCTGCTATCCAGTAAAGAAAAAGCAGGGCGTGATTGCCCTGCTCTTTTACTCCTCAAACAAATAGTCCGGCAGTTCCAGCTTGAAGCCCATCAGAACTTTTCCGTAGCATTTTACAGAGCTGCCGCTATCCGACGACACAAAGACATTCGTGTTACGAAGCTCTGGGTTCGCGGATACTAACTCAAGGTTCCCATTTTCATCTACATAGTACTGCTTGCAGTACATTGCGCCATCCACACAGAAGATACCGACATCGCCGATAGCCATTTCCGCATCCTTTTTCACATATACCATGTCGCCATCGTGAATATATGGGAACATACTGTTTCCCTGGATGTTTACGGCGTAATCTGCTTCGTCTGGGACACTGTTGTCCACCAGAATCATCTCAAAGTCAGCGCCGTCAAGCGGGACAGATGTACCGGCTGCAGATGGTGTAGTATATCGTGGGATATACCGCTCTCTCTCGGTGTTTGCAAGCTGGATAACTTTGCTGCGGTTCTTCGGTTTTGCCGCCAGGTCAATACGCTCTTTCTCCAAAGAGCATACGGTGTTCACGATTTTTTTGCCGTGGGAATCAAGCTCACGATAGTCCTGTAGGAAGCGTTTCTCTGCGGGAGAGAGTATAAAAGTGTAGTTTTGTTCGCTTCCTTTCGGCTGAATATCAAGAAGCGTATCTATCGATGTGTTCAGAAAACGCCCAAGCGCAATCAAGGCGTCCATGTTCGGCTTTTTCGTGTTGTGTTCCCACGACCTAACAGCAACGGTAGAGACTCCGACAGCAGAACTCAAATCCTGCTGTGTATATCCGCGCTCCAAACGCAGATTTTTCAGGCGCTGGCCGAAGTCCATGATGACTATCCTCCGTAATTTGAGATTGGTTGTTGACACGACCCATTATTTGTGGTAGCATTAACACCGTAACTACTGTTTGCATTGACAGGATAGCATAAACTTATGTTTCTGTCAATAGGAAAAAGAATAGCCCGCCTTTCGACGGACTATCCCATGTTGCATACTGCCGATGAACACAAACTCAAGAAAACAGTATGCGAGCAGCCCATAGATTTACAGGCCGTGGTCATAACAACACCACTCATCATGACCCACTTGTAGTATAACATGGGCTTCCTCATAAATCAATGGAGGTTTCTGACTACGAGATGAAAAAAAGAGTTTCTGTGAGGGAACTGAAGGAATACTGTTCCCGAAACAAACCGCAACAGGTTCTCTTCTGCACGGAGAATCAGGAATGGTATCGTGTGGCAGACCCCTGCAAAATCAGATTGTCCTTCCCAATTATGTTGATATGCGAAAATCCCAATCTGATTTGCCTAAAGTCCGAAACAAGTACTATGTGCATCGACCGGATAAAATTTGCCGAAATCAATAGCGACGCCAATCCTTTGGGTACTATACTCACGGTAAGCTGCGGTAACATGAAAGCTGTGGAGCCCGAGAAAACCTACACCCTTATTTTCTCATAAACTTTTTATGTTGTCTATATAATTGACTTGACTTGAAACCGCCATTATGCTATACTCCAACTATCAACATAATTGAATTGAAGGAGTTAGTACCTTGGGTTTTCATCATAATGAGCAGCGAGTCCCTCAAATTGGGGAAGTATATCTGATGGACTTTGGAGGAAGCGGCTGCGAACAAAATGGCTGGCGCCCCGGTGTTGTTTTTCAGAACAATGTCGGCAACGCACACAGTCCCAACATCATCGCCCTTCCCCTCACCAGTTCCATTAAGAAAGCCGGACAGCCCACCCATGTTGTTATCAAGTCGGCTGACAGTGGCCTTCGTTTGGATAGCATGGTTCTGTGCGAGAATCCCGAATGTATGTCGAAAGAACGCATCGGTCAGTATATCACCACATTGTCCAACCGCTATATGCGGCAGATAGCAGCAGCAAATCTCCTCGCTACCTCCGCTATTTCATTTCTGGATACTGAGGTGCTGCTTGCCGTTTGGCATAAGGCAATCCGCTTGAATGCTGCCGTTCCGGCATAACCCTACATACAATTAACGGGAGGTTCGCCATGTACAATGAAGGGTTAAAGATAAACTTCATCCGCAACTATACACAAAGCATCAATACCGCGAATGTGGCAACAACGGTATTTACCGCGTTTGAGCCGCATGAAGAGGCATGGGGTGCTGATTTGTGTACGAAAAGCACCAAGGAACTACAGCCTGTGATTGATGAAATCGTAGGATTGCGCTCCAAAAGTCAATGGATGTCGCTGACGATACTGAAAGAGTATGTCAAGTGGTGTATCACCATGAATGTGCCGGGTGCCTGTGATGGGATGCTTCGCATCACAGCGGTCGGTCTTGACAAGGTCAGAAAGCAGATGGTCACAAGCCCGCTACATCTCCAGCGGTATCTCAACGAGGTCTTTGACCCAGAGAACGACGAGACTATCGATAATCTCTACCGCTGCTACTACTGGATGGCGTTTTCCGGTATCCGGGAAGAAGATACGCTGAGCATCACAGCTTCGGATGTAGACTTCATGGATATGTCCATTCGGTACGGCGAGAACTGTGTTCCTCTTTACCGCGAATCCCTTCCTGCATTTCATAATGCGGTGGAGCTTCCTGGTTTTTTGTACAAACATCCGAATTACGCAAAAGAAATTCGGCGTGACAGAGTTCCTGGCGATACCATTATGCGTGGGGTTCGGGCTACCACAAAAACCATGTCCATTCGCTCCATGCTTTCGCACCGCTCTGCCGCCGCACTTCAGGATGGCAAGACAAAGCAGCAGTTAAGCTTCTACAGAGTATGGATGTCCGGGCTTTTCTATCGGATGTACGAGAGAGAGCGGGCTGGTATTCCAGTGGACTTCTCTGACGCAGCAGTTGATTTCATGTCCGGGCGGACATATGTTGTTAAAGGCAGGGTCAGGCTGGAGCACAAACAAAACAAAATTGAAAAAGACTATATGGAAGACTACCAGCGTTGGAAGCTGGCTTTCCTGATGTAAGGCGGTGAAAAAATGGGTATCGGAGATTTGTTTTCAATCTTTGCAGGCGGTGCTTGGCTTGCCACAGAAACAGCCAAAGAGATTGGTGAACGAGCTGTCGGCGAAGAGCGCAGCCGTTTAATCAAGGCATATATCGCAGAACATACCGACCCCGAGCTGGAGCAGCGTATGATGGAGGATGTAAAGAATCCCGATATGTACGATGCGGTTTGGGAGCGTATCGAGTCTTTTAAGCGAGACAATCCTGTTTTCTGCGATGAGGAAGCCAAGAAGTCTCTTATCAAGAAGTACGATGGTACTTATGGTTATACCAGCCGTTTTGGCTGGCAGAATGTCGGTGAAGAGAGGCTCCCATTCCGCACCGCAAACGGAAGCCTGTATGGGAAAAGCCAGTATCAGGATTTGGAATTGGACGGAAACCGTAATATCGCAGTCATGCTTTTGATGCAGACATACGGTAAAATGAAGTTGTCCCATGCAAAGACAACGGCAGAAAAGCTTTATCCCATTCCCAAATCCAACCGAAATTGGTAATCAGAGAACCTGCATCAAGCAGGTTTCTCTTTACATATATCAACACAATTAAATAAAATACAAGATTGAAAGGAGTGGTTCCTATGGGCGAGTTAAAGGAGAGATTTCTTTCTGTGTACAATAACGCAGTACACAGAGATGGCTCCGATATGCTTCTGCGATGGTTGGAGGATTCCGACTTCTTCGTTGCACCAGCATCCACAAAGTTTCACGGCTGCCATGAAGGTGGGCTTCTTCAGCATTCCCTGAATGTGTATGACTGCTTAAAGAGAGGGCTGGCAAACGCCGGATTGCAGAACAGCTACCCCGAAGAAACTGTCGCAGTTGTTTCGCTGCTTCACGACATTTGCAAGGTCAACTTCTACAAGAAAGGTTTTCGCAATGTCAAGGATGAGGAGACCAGCCAGTGGTACAAGAAAGAGGTCTATGAAATCGATGAGAAGTTCCCCTGCGGAGAGCACGCAGACAAGTCTGTCATCCTTATTCAGAACTTCATGCATCTTGAGCCGGAGGAAATTCTCGCTATCCGCGCTCATATGGGCGGTTGGGACACAGCAGTAAAGGGCGGGAATGCTTTTATCGGCAAAATTTTCGAGCGGAGTAAGCTTGCTGTCCTGCTGCATCTTGCCGATATGGAAGCTACCTATCTTTGCGGCGAATAAAAGGAAAGAAGGTTATTTATGTCAGAGCAGACAGGCAACATTTATCAAAAGCTTGCTAAGGTCAGAAAACAGGTCGAGGTCATTCGGAAAAACAAAAGCGGCTACGGCTACAAGTATGTCACCGAAGATGAAATTCTCGCAAAAATCTCGGTTTTTATGGACAAGTATCACCTGTCACTGGTTCCCAGTATTCAGTCTGGAACTACAAGGGTAGAACCCTATACATATAAGAAAACCAAGACAACTGGTAAGGGCGAGTTTTACGAAGAAAATAGCAACGAGATTCTGGTAAGCGCCGATATGACATGGTCTTGGGTCAACAACGACAATCCCGAAGAACGCATCGATGTCAGTTGGGCTCTTGTTGGACAGCAGAGCGATGCTTCACAGGCATTTGGTTCCGGGTTGACTTACTCAAGTCGGTACTTCCTTCTCAAGTATTTCAACATCGCAACGCCGGATGACGACCCCGATAATTTCCGCAGCAAGCAGCGTGCTGCTGAGGCGGCTGAGGATAAGATGATTGCGGAAGGTATCATCCAGAGTTTTGACGAGACAGTCAAGCACTTCCTTGAGTCCAATAAAGATAAGGCGGAGGATGTGAAAAAGTTTGTGTCCAAGTACGCAAAGGGCGGCAACTATTTTGCCATCACCGAGTCAGCTCTTGCCGGTAAATTGCTGGCAGATTTCAAAGAGACATTCAGTATTAAGGAGGAGTAACACATGGGTTTTCGCACAGGTGCTTATGCAAAAGTCTGGGAAGTAACGCCGATGAGCGACACCAGCACGAAGGTTCGTATGTCCATCAGTCGAAAGAACAAACAGTCCGGCGAGTATGAACAGGATTTTTCCGGTTTCGTCCTTGCCATCGGAACGGCGGCAGCAAAGAAAGCTGCCGGTTTGAAAGAGGGCAACCGCATCAAACTCGGCGATGTAGATGTGACGACCAAGTACGACAAAGAGAAAAAGGTTACATATACCAACTTCAAAATGTTCTCCTTCGAGCTTGACGGAGAGGAACCTCGTGACAGCAGTACAGAGCCGCAGCCCACAGTTGATGAGGGTGAAATCGACGACAACCGCCTGCCTTTCTAAAGGTGGCGGTCTATGGGAGAAATCAATTACGCACCGCTCATTGACGATATGGTCTGGAGCTACTCCCGTATCAAAGCTTTCGTAGACTGTCCGTATCGATTTTATCTGAAGTACATCCGGCATATCCACGGCAAAGAAATGTTTTTCGCAAGCTATGGCACATTCATGCACAAGCTGATTGAAACCTACTTCAAGGAGGGAAAATCCCCGCGTCAGTTGACAGACATTTACCTGCGAGATTTCAAGAAAGAGGTTATCGGTCGGGCGCCAAATAAAACGGTCTTCGGGAACTACTTTACTGGTGGCCTTCGGTATTTGCGGGGCATCCACCCGTTCCCGTATCGACCTGTAGCCATTGAAAAGAAGGTGGATTTCAAGGTGAATGGAATCCCCTTCATTGGCTACATTGATTTTCTTGGAGAGCTGGATGGCTCCCTCTATGTGGTGGATAACAAGTCCAGGGTTTTGAAGCCTCGGAGCAAGCGGGAGAAACCGACCAAAACGGACGAGGAACTGGATGCTTACCTTAAGCAGTTATACCTCTATTCGGCTGCGGTCGAGGAGGAATACGGTGTTCGGCCTCGCAAGCTTTGCTTCAACTGTTTCCGCACCGATACCTTCATCGAAGAGCCGTTCTTGGATAAGGACTACGAAGGTGCGAAACAATGGCTTGCAGAAATGATTTCCGAGATACGGCAAGAATCAGATTTCAAACCGTCATGTGAGTTTTTCAAATGTACCCACCTCTGCGAAATGCAGGATGAGTGCGAGTACTATCAGTTGATGAAGAAGAGGTGATGAGAAATGCTGGCAAATGAAGATATGGCGCGGGTCGAAAGCGAAGCGGGTATTATCGCCACGCTGATTCACCATCCTGATTTTTCATACTACTCCGAGCAGCTGCTGCCAAACCATTTCACAAACGAAGAGAACCGCTATATCTATCAGGCGATTTGTTCTCTCGCAAGAGATGGTATTGAACGCATTGACCCATACAATATTATCCAAGCGTTGACTGCTAAAGAGGCTACCCGGCGTTTTGCGGATGAGCTGAGCATCGACCAGCTCTATACGCTCATGGAAAACAGCGAAAACATCAGCCGAAATACAGTCGAGGAGTATAAGCTTCTCGTAAATAATGTGATGGACGCAGCGTTTCGCAGAGATACATACCAGCAATTAAAGGAATGCCAAAAGCTGTGTACACAACCTTCTGCCGAGAACATCGAGCAGAAAATCTATAAGATGCTTGACGATGTGATGATGGAGTTTTCTACAACCAATGATGTCCCGGCCTATAAAGATGTGGTCGATAAATGCTGGGAGGAAATCAAAGGCCGTCAGGGCGCCGGTTACGCAGGAATCCCCTTCAAGTTCCCCGCTTTGAACGATTACGCCACCATTGAGCGTGGAGAGTTGTTCATCTTTGGCGCCGAACAGAAGCAGGGTAAGAGTATGATGCTGCTGAATTGCGCAGTGGATTTGCTTAAACAGGATTACGCCGTGCTGTATTTGGACAGCGAGTTAAACACACGGCTTTTTACCTCCCGTATTCTCGCTCATCTGTCAGGCATTGAGTATAAGCGCCTCACCTCCGGTAACTACAGTGAGGAAGAGGAACAGCGGATTCTGGCGGCAAAAGAGTGGCTCAAGACTCGTAAGTTCACCCATATTTACATCCCCATGTTCGACCAGCAGAGTATTTATACCGCTGTCAACAAGGTCAAGCACACTCAGGGGTTGGATGTCCTTATCGTGGACTACTTCAAAGGTAAAGGCGAGGGTGATGCCTTCGATAGCTATCAGGAACTTGGCCGTTTTGTGGATATGGTGAAGAACCAAATCTGCGGAGAGATGAATATTGCCGGTATCGGTGCGGCACAGGCAACTATCACAGGTAAGCTTGCCGACAGCGCCAAGATTGCACGAAACGCTTCGACCATTGCTATGATTTCCGATAAAACACCGGAGGAAATCGAGGCAGACGGTGCAGAATGCGGCAATAAAAAGCTGCGTGTCACAGTCAATCGTAACGGTATGCAGATGACACAGGACGAATACATAGACTTGCTGTTTGATGGCAATCACATTCTCTATGAACAGGCTAAACAGCATATTCCTCAGACGCCATTTTAATCTATCGTGACAATTAAATAAAATGCGAAAGGAGGAAACGGTTTGGAGCTGTCTGAACTGATAGAGTCAGTCGATATTCTGGATTACATTTCTCAATATACGGATTTCACAGAGAAAAACGGAGAATACTGGGCACTGTCACCTCTTAAAGATGAAAACACGCCGTCTTTCTCCGTTCGTAAAGAAACAAATTCGTTTTTTGACTTCTCCTCCGGTATCGGCGGCAATGTGCTGACATTTATTCGGTACTATGACAAGTGTAGTATGGCAGAAGCCGTAGAAAAGCTGAAAAAATACAGCGGATTTAATGGCAAAGTAAGTTCAAGAAAGCGTCTTGCAGCTACAGAGGTGGCAAAACGGTTTGCGCCACCCCATAACACAGCAAAAAAGGCCAAAGGAACAGTGCTGCCGGATGATTACATGGAGCGGTATGAGAAACGAGACGATAAGTTGGCTGTTTGGGAACATGAGGGCATTTCCCGTGCATCTATAGACAAGTTTTCGGTGTACTATGACAGCTTTTCCGACCGGCTTGTCTATCCAATACGAAATCCAGACGGAAAAATCGTCAATATCGGTGGGCGAACCCTCGACCCGCGCTGGAAAGAGAAGGGTTTGCGTAAATACACCTATTTCATGTCGTGGGGTGAGTTGAAAACCATCTATGGTCTTGCAGAAAACAGAGATGCTATCCTCCAGAAAGGGGAAATCATCTTGTTTGAGGGCTGCAAATCCGTTCTACTTGCCGATACTTACGGAATTCACAATACCGGGGCGATTTTGACCTCGCATCTGAACCCAAATCAGATGAAATTGCTGGCAGCACTTGGCTGCCGTGTGGTTTTTGCCCTTGATAAGGATGTCTGCATCCGAGACGACCACAATATCAAGCGGTTAAAGCAGTTTGTCAATGTGCAATATCTTTGGGATAAGGATAATTTACTTGGTGAAAAGGACAGTCCTGTCGATAGAGGCCAAGAAACTTGGAAAAAACTCTACGAAGGGAGGCTGTCGTGGCGATGAGTGGGCAATACACCGTCTATCATCTACATAGTGACCTGTCAAATGGCGTTACCAATATTGATTCGGTCACAAAATACGGAGAGTACATCGTAAAAGCCAAAGAATGCGGCATGAATGCGATGGGCTTTTCCGAACACGGTTCTGTTTTTGAGTGGTGGCACAAGAAAAGTGCGATTGAAGCAGCCGGGATGAAGTATATCCACGCCGTTGAGTGCTATCTCACCACAACGCTTACAGAAAAAATCAGAGACAACTATCACTGCGTTCTTCTCGCCAAAAACTACAGCGGTTTTTTGGAATTGAACCGTCTCGTGTCTAACAGTTTTTGTAGGAAGGACAACCATTTCTACTATGCTCCCCGCATTACCTTTGACGAGTTGTTCCACACATCGGATAACATCCTTGTCACTACCGCTTGTGTCGGCGGTGTGCTTGGGAAAGGCGACGAGCAGGTACAGCGGGTGTACCTCGATTTTTTGACTCGTAACCGGCATCGCTGTTTTCTGGAAGTTGGACATCACATGGATGAAAAACAGATTTCCTATAACAAAAAGCTGCTTGCGTTAAGTCAGGAACTCACTGTTCCACTGATAGCTGGAACAGATACTCATGTTTTGAATGAAGAGCACGAGAAAGGCCGCAGCATCCTGCAGGCATCCAAAAGCATTTTCTTCGACGGCGAAGAGCGTTGGGACTTGAAGTTCAAAACTTATGATGAATTGGTCGCAGCCTATCGAGCGCAAGGTTCGTTACCGGAAGCCGAGTATATGCAGGCCATTGAAAACACAAACCTGCTGGCAAATATGGTGGAACCTTTTGAGCTGGATAGAGGAACCAAGTATCCTCACATTTACGCAGAGCCGGAAAAGACTTTCAGAGAAAAAGTCCAGTCTGCTATGGAGACGCATCCCTATGCGCTGAAGAACCATACCAAAGAGGAGCTGGAGCGTGTTGTCGAAGAAGAGTTTGATGTCTACAAGGCGACAAAGTCTATTGACTTTATGCTCCTGCAAACATATTTGCGGGAATGGGAAAATGAAAACGGTATCCAATGCGGTTACGGAAGAGGCTCTGTGTCCGGCAGTATGATTGCCTATCTGCTTGGTATTACACAGATGGACAGTCTGCGGTTCGGGTTGAACTTCTTCCGCTTTATGAACCCCTCCCGTGTGACCAATGCAGATATTGATACGGACTACTCTGGCAAGGACAGAGACACAGTCAAACGGTTCCTGCTTCGTGACAAGATGAACCTGCCAAGCATCCGTTCCGCAGAAATCATTACCTTTAACACCATTGCGTTGAAGGGAGCTGTTCGAGATGTGTGCCGTGCCCTCTACAAAGACCGTCAGGACATTAACTATATTCAGGTTTCCAACCACATCTGCAAAGAAGTTGAGGCGCATGAAGAGGCAGTTCGCAAAAAGTATCCGGAGGTTTTCCGGTATGTGGATATTGTCAACGGCACTATTGTTTCCATCGGAACCCACCCAAGCGGTGTGCTTATCAGTGACCTGCCCATTGAGCAGACCGTAGGCCTCTGCAGCGTATCTACATCTGAGTATCCGGTCTCCATGATTAACATGAAAGAGCTGGACGACTTGATGTATGTCAAGCTGGATATCCTGGGGCTTGATAATATCGGTGTCATCAATGAAACTTGTAAAACTCTCGGCATTGAGCGGCTTACCCCCGACAACACAGATATGGAAGATATGAGCGTATGGAAAAGCATCCGTGATGATACAACGCTTATCTTCCAATGGGAGTCGGACAGCGCACAGCACTACCTCCGGCAGTTTATGTCAGACAACACACTGGAAACGGCTCGCTCCAAAATCCCGAACTTCTCCATGCTGAAATGGATGTCCTTTGGCAATGGGCTTCTCCGCCCTGCCTGCGCCAGTTTTCGTGACAGCGTTGCGAAGGGCGAGTTTTACGATAACGGTTTCGATGCACTGAATGAGTTTCTTTCCCCCGAAGCTGGACGCATCGCCATGCAGGAGACTATCATGCAGTTCCTCGTCAAGTTCTGCGGCTATTCTGCTGCAGAGTCTGATAATGTGCGCCGTGCTATTGCAAAGAAGAAGGGTACAGAAACACTGCTTCCTGAGATTGAGGAACGGTTCGTTGCCTATTGTTCGGAACAATATGACATGACTTCGGAACAATGCGAGAAAATCATCAAGCCTTTCTTGCAAATCATCCTGGATGCTTCCGCCTATGGCTTTTCATGGAACCATTCCGATGCTTACTCCTCCATTGGATACATCTGTGGGTATCTTCGTTACTACTATCCGTTGGAGTTCCTCACTGCGGCACTCAATATCTTTGGCGATAACATGGATAAGACCGCCGCCATTACCAATTACGCTACCAGCGTCGGCATCCGCGTCACACTGCCAAAGTGGGGATTGTCCAGAGGTGAGTATTTCTTCGACCGAGAAAAGAGAATCATTGCAAAGGGGCTCACCTCCATCAAGTATATGAGCGCCAATCTTGCCGATGAACTCTATGACCTTGCCAGAAATAAATACTCCTACTTCATGGATTTGCTCAGGGATTTGGATGAAAAGACCAGCATTAACTCCAGGCAGCTTGACATCCTCATTAAGCTGGATTTCTTCTCTGACTTTGGTAATCAGCGTGAACTTCTCCGCATAACAAGTCTGTTTTCCGAGATGTTCAAGAAAGGACAAGCCAAGCAGATACGAAAAAGCGATGTGGATGGAACGCCGTTGGAGGAAATCGTAAAGCGATATGCGGTGGGCGTAACCAAGTCAGGCGGCATCGCAAAGAGTTATACGCTTCTTGATGTCGCATCTATCCTGCGAGAGGCAGAAACCGTCATCAAAGCAGCAGGAATGGATGACTTGAGCGACCTTATCAAGGTGCGCAACTTCTATGATGTTATGGGCTACATCGGCTATGTGTCCGGCAACGAAGCCGACCGGCGCAAACTCTACATCACGGATATCAAGCCGCTGTATCGTAAGCGTGACAATAAGCAGTTCGGGTATAGCTTGTTCACGAAATCTATCGGCAGCGGCAAGGAGAGCCGGTTCACTGTCTTCAACAGAGTCTTTGATAAGGAGCCTGTCAAAGAGGGCGACATCATTTACTGCAAAGGCTATGAGAGAGATGGCGAGTATTACACGCTGACAGCGTATCAGCAGGTTTTTTGATTACATATAAAACATGGATTTTATAAGCATGGAGGTGCAAATTTTGCAGGACAAACAGGTCTGCAATCTCTGCGGCAAAGAGCTTGATTTCTTTGACCGGCAGGAGAACTTTACAATACATACAAGAATCGGTTATGGCAGTGTCCATGACGGCGACAAGGTTCATCTCCAGTTCTGCTGTGACTGCTTCGACAAGGTCGTTGCCATGTGTACCGTGTCACCCATTGAGGAGGTAAGCTGAGAATGGATAGAGCAGAATTTCAGAGATACATTGATAATGCCCTGCAAGAGGCAGAGCGTGTGAAGACTTATTGTACGCAAGACGAAATCGTCCTCATTATGACAGCGGATTTTTATCGAGAGCTTCTTGCCACCGCAGACATTCACGCCAACAGAGACGGCGACCACTACGGCTTCCTTTATGGCTATCGTATTGCGCTTATCAACGAGCCGACTGAACGCACGATGGTCTCGCCTGCGGTTCTTGGGATGACCTATCATCCGGGCATGGCGTTGGATGACATCATTGTTGTCGATGAAGAGAACCGGGTATTCCGGCTTACCAGTCGTGACCCTGTACAGTTTACGGATACCGGTATGACCGTCCGCTTTGACGCACATACCCGCACTACCAGAATGGATACTGCTGTTATCGATGTCGGAAATATTGCGGCTGAGACCATGCGTGTCGCCACTGCACAAGCCGCTACGACAACTGCTGCTGTAGAACCCTTCTACTACAATCCGTTTGAAACGATTACCACCACGACCACCACGACCGGTGGCAACTGGCAGCAATATTGGGCGAACCCAGCAACATGGGAGTACAACCCTACGGTTACTTTCCATGTAGATACAGCAGAAATCAACCACAGTGTATTCGACAGACTCACAGGTGGTGGCAGAAGAAAAAAGAATCGTGTCAAAGAAGATGCGGAACTGTCCGCCGGAGACACCAAAGCAATGGATGAATTTCTTGACGGGTTTGCTATCAAGCAGAACTTACAGCAGGCGTAAAGGAGGGTGCCAATGGGTAAGGTAATTGTTCAGGACTTCACCCGCAAAGAGCCAATCACCATGATTGGAACGGAGGCCGGTGTCTGCTGGGGCGCCGATATTTCCGACCAGAAGAAAAACTATCGTCGAGGCATTGACTGCCTTGAGAGTGAACACGGAAGAACTTTCGAGTTCCCCGATGCCTATATGATTCTTGATGGCTACTCCGCACGAGTTATTCGTGAGTGGTACACCCACATTGGCGGTTCACCTACAAGATTGCAGGCAAGTACGAGATATATCGACTACGAACATGGCTTTGATTATGTCGTACCGCCCAGCATTGAAAAGGACAAAGCGGCGTCAGCCGGGTACAAGAAAGTCATGACGATTCTCCAAAATGCGCTTACCGCACTGGATGCGTTCGGTATTCCCCGTGAGGATACGGCACTGCTGTTGCCGTTGGGAATGACCACTCGTATCGTGTGCAAACACAACGCCAGAAACCTCATGGATATGTCCCATCAGCGGATGTGCTCTCGTGCTTATCATGAGTATCGAAAGCTTTTTGACGATGTGTGTAATGCTCTTCGTGCGTATTCGGAAGAGTGGGCGTATCTGGTTGACCACTACTTCATGCCAAAGTGTGAGTATATGGGCTTCTGCAGAGAGAAAAAGTCCTGCGGTAAGATGCCGCACAAAGAGTGATGCTATGAAAAGCAAAATACGAAACCCTAAAAAGATGCGCCAGCTTATCGACTTCAAAGGCCTGGAGCTTGAGGGTGGTATCTACCCGACCGACATCGACGGGTTGATTGAGCTGCGCAATCGCGAATACATAATCCTTGAAGTTAAGCACCGTGGCGCCGCTGTCCCTTACGGGCAAAGGCTTGCCATTGAAAGAATGGTAGATGACTTCACAACGGTTGGGAAGAGTGCGGTTGCTATCATATGTGAGCACCAAGTTGATGACCCGGACAAGCCTGTTGTCGCGGCATACTGCAAAGTAAGGGAAATCTATTATGGCAAGGAACATATATGGAGACCGCCGGACGGCTCCATCAATGTACGGCAGGCCATCGATTGTTTCTGCCAGTACGCAACACATAAAAAAGGAGGCTGATGCCGTGAAAATTATCGCTATCTCTGGCAAAGCACAGCACGGAAAGGATACAACAGCCGGGTTTCTGAAATCCACATTGGAAGCAGACGGCTATAAAGTACAGGTCGCTCACTATGCAGACCTGCTCAAATACATATGCAAGCAGTTTTTTGGATGGAACGGGCAGAAGGACGATGCTGGACGCCACATTCTGCAGTATGTCGGAACAGATGTCATTCGCACACAGAAGCCTGATTTCTGGGTCGATTTCATTATCTCAATGGCAAAACTCTTCCCTGATGCATGGGATTATCTGCTCATTCCCGACTGCCGCTTCCCCAACGAGATTGACTGCATTAAGAGCGCCGGACTTGATATGGTTCATTTGCGTGTCGTTAGGAAGAACTTCACAAGTACACTGTCCAAAGAACAACAGGCGCATCCGTCAGAAACCGCGCTCGACAATACAACGCCGGACTACTGGATTGTCAACGATGGTACGCTGAAAGACCTGCAAGAGCGTGTCATTGCATGGCTTACAGATTACACAGGTTTTCACCAGACAACATTCGATGAGTTGTAAGGAGGTGTGATATGCGTCATCTGACAATTCTTGTTGATATGGATGATACTATCGAGAACCTCGCTGAAGCTTGGGTCGCCTACCTGAACGCACGGCATCAAACCAGTACCAACCTTTCGGATATTACCGATTGGGATATTTCAAAGGCATTTCCTACCCTTACAAAAGAGCAAGTATATGCCCCTTTGTTTGAGGATGCCTTTTGGAGCTGGGTCAAACCAATGGAAGGCGCGTCAGAGGCGCTGCAAAAACTAATTGCAGATGGACATACTGTGCTGATTGTGACCACATCGAACTACCAGACCTTGGCGGCCAAAATGGAGCAGGTGTTGTTCCACTACTTCCCATTCCTGACATGGAACGATGTCATCATCACAGCCCATAAACAGCTTATCAAGGGAGATGTGCTGATAGACGACGGCATTCACAATCTGGAGGGCGGGGATTACTTCAAAATTCTCATGACCGCCCCTCACAACCGCTGTTATGACGCAGATAAAAACAGAATGTATCGCGTTACATCGTGGAGTGAGACTTATTCCGTTATTCAAGCACTCGCCTGTGCAGATTCCATATCAAAATGGCAGGATGACCCCGCTGCTTTCGCCGAAGAAGTCCTGCATATTCAGCTAAAGCCGTATCAGCGGCTTGCTTTAAGGCTCAAAGGAGGTCTGAACCGCATTGAAAATCATTCTGTATTCAACCGGTTGTCCCAAGTGTAAGGTGCTCAAGCATAAATTAGAAGAAAAGGGTATTGCGTACACAGAAAACAACACTGTGGACGAAATGCTGTCGCTCGGAATCGTACAAGTTCCTGTTCTCAGTGTGGATGGAGAACTTCTTGACTTCCAAACAGCAAACCAGTGGGTTAATCAACATTAAAAGGAGGAGGACAGGAGCAAATGAACATTCCACTCAAAATGAACCGAGACTTTGAAAAGGCAATGGCGGCTCTCAATGAGCGCTACGGTGAGGATTTCGAGTTTCTCAACGGTTTTCATGAAACCCAGTTGAATTTCTCTGACTTCATCGATGGCTTTATTGATAAGAATGTAGCCGATGTGACCATTGATGCCAATGCAAACGCCTCTAATAAGGATATTCGCAGTCTCTTGAATGAAAAAGGAAAATCCCACGATAAGCTGTTCGCTTTCAACAAGATTTTCTATGAGATGAAGAAGAGGTACAACCTCCGAACGGCAAAAGAATGGCTGGAAACAGAATATAACGGCGGCTTTTATCTGCATGATGCCTCAACTTCCACCTATCTGCCGTATTGTTACGCCTATGACCTGTCCAGATTGGCGACCGAGGGACTTTTCTTTCTGAAAAACTACAATAATCAGGCACCCAGGCACCTTACCACCTTCATGGATGATGTAATCGAGTATATCAGCTACATGAGTAACCGCAGTTCCGGTGCTGTGGGTATCCCCAATGTCCTGATTTGGACATATTACTTCTGGAAAAAAGACTGCGAAAGCGGTCACATCATCAAAGACCCAGAGTATTACATTAAACAGTGCTTCCAGAAGTTCATCTACCGCCTCAATCAGCCGTTCATGCGCATCGACCAGACCGCCTTTGTCAATGTGTCTATCTTTGACCGCAATTATATCGAGGCTCTGTTTGGCGGCGTACAGTATCCGGACGGCAGTTATGTCATTGATTGTGTGGAAGAGCTGATTGAACACCAGAAACTCTTCATGGAGGTCGTTTCACAAATCCGGAGCGAGAATATGTTCACCTTCCCGGTACTGACTTATAGTCTTCTGTACCGTGACGGAAAGTTTGTGGACGAGAATTTTGCCAGATGGTGCAGCGACCACAATACCACATGGAATGACAGTAACTTCTTCATCAGCGGTGATGTGAATACGCTTTCCAACTGCTGTCGCCTGCTGTCAGATACCTCAAAGCTTAATGCGTTCATCAACTCCATCGGCGGCACGGCACTTTCTATCGGTTCTGTCAAGGTCAATACCATCAACCTGATGCGAATTGCGCTGGAAACGGAATGCGATGAGAAAAAGTATCTGGCTCTTCTTAAAAAGCGTGCGCTGCTGTGCTGTAAAACTCTTGATACCGTGCGGCACATTATCCACCGGAACATCGAAAAGGGTCTGCTTCCCAACTATCAGGAAGGCGCAGTGGAGATGGACAAGCAGTACTGCACAATGGGCATCCTCGGTCTGTATGAGGTAATCGAAGCTTTCGGCTATACCAAGACGGATGAATTCGGTTATATCAGCTATACCGATGAGGGAGTCGCTTTCGCAAGCAAAATCTTTGAGGTGCTCAACGAAGTCAAGGATAACTTCACTGACGAATATTCATTTAACATCGAGAGCGTTCCTGCAGAGCGTGCCGCTGTTATCCTGTGTCAGAAAGACAATGTCCTGTATGACCACAACGATAAATTCATTTACTCCAATCAGTGGATTCCTCTGTCGGCCAAATGCACCATTCAGGAAAAACTGCGGCTGTGCTCTATTCTGGATGAGAAGTGTTCCGGCGGTAGTATCGCCCACATCAATCTGGAGTCGAATTTCCCCAATACGGATATGGCATGGGAGATGCTCAACAAGATTGCACGGTCAGGCGTTATCTACTTTGCATTTAACACCCGCATCAACGAATGCAAGCATCATCACGGTTTCGTAGGCACAGACCATTGTCCGGTGTGCGGTGAACCTGTATTCGATACATATCAGCGCATCGTTGGCTATCTTGTCCCGTCACGCGCTTATTCCAAAGACCGTTTCCGCGAGTTCAACACAAGACAGTGGTACACCTATGCGGAGGCAATGAGCGAATGAGGGTAAAGACGGTAGTTGATGAGGACTTCACCAATTATAAGAAACCGGCCATGTTCATTGGCACGATTTCCTGTGGGGGCAAGTGCTGTATCGAAGCTGGTATTCCTCTCTCTGTTTGTCAAAATGATGGGTGGCGCTCTTGCGCCCCCATTACGATTGACGATAATGAGCTCTGCCATCGGTATTTGACAAATCCCCTCACCAAAGCGGTTGTCTTCGGTGGGCTTGAACCGATGGAACAGTTTGAGGAACTTCTCACATTTCTGGATTTGTTTCGTGACACCTATGACTGCGAAGATGATGTCGTCATCTATACCGGTTATTATCCCGAAGAAATCCCAGACCAGCTTCATACCCTTTCTCTTTACGAAAATGTCTTCGTAAAGTTCGGACGCTATATCCCGAACAAGCCACACCGTTTTGACCCTGTGCTTGGCGTAGAGCTTGCCTCGGACAATCAGTATGCGGCCAATGTTTTCTGGCCGTTCTGGAGGAACAACGAATATGCAAATCAACATCAACCCTGATAAAGACTTTGTTGCACATATGCGCAAGGCGCTTAAAGACAACAATGGGTTTTGCCCGTGCGCTATTGTGAGAAGCGAAGATACCAAGTGTATGTGTAAAGAGTTCCGTGAGATGGAGGAAGGAACCTGCCATTGCGGACTGTACATCAAGATTAAGGATAAGCCCGCCGCTGAAAATGCAGACCACTGTATTTGCTGTGGTGCAGTAATTCCAGAGGGCAGAATGGTCTGTCCAAACTGTGGTGAATAACTGGGAGGTACTAATTGGAGTCAAAAGTTTTTGACCTTATTGCAAAAGAACAGCACCGACAGGATGCGACTATCGAACTGATAGCCAGCGAGAACTTCGTAAGTGAAAACATCATGCGAGCAGTCGGTTCCTGCCTGACCAACAAGTATTCAGAGGGATACCCCGCTACGCATCGCTCAGGAAACCGTGGCAGATACTATGGTGGATGCCAGTATGTAGACGAGCTGGAGGAATACTGCTGCGAAATGTGGCAGAAGGTGTTCCAGACTGACTATCATGTCAATGTGCAGCCGCACAGCGGCACGAATGCAAATATTGCGGCATATTTGTCCGTACTGAAACCAGGAGATACTGTTCTTTCTATGAGCCTTGATAACGGCGGGCATTTGTCCCACGGCTCTCCGGTGAATATCAGTGGTAAGATTTTCAATTTCATCCACTATGGAGCAAACAAATCCGGGTGGATTGATACAAACGATTTCATCGACAAGCTTTATAAGTTCAATCCAAAGCTTGTAGTCATTGGGGCTTCTGCATATAGCCGTACCCTGTACTTTGACACCTTCAGAAATGTTATCGACTACTATAGAGGGCAGACAGGAAACGAGTGCTATATGCTGGTGGATATGGCACATATCGCAGGACTTGTAGCGGCTGGCGACCATCCGTCCCCATTCGGGCTTGCTGACATCATTACTACCACGACACACAAAACTCTGCGAGGCACAAGGGGCGGTTTGATTTTCTGCAAACCGGAGCTTGCCAAGCGCATCGACAGCGCAGTCTTCCCCTGCTGTCAGGGCGGGGCGTTGCAGCATATCATCGCTGGTAAAGCGGTAACAGCCGAGGAGGCTTGCACAGACAAGTTCAAGAACTACATCCACGCCGTTGTGCGTAACTGTAAGGCGATGTGCGATGCATTTATTTCGATGGGCTACAATGTCGTTACAGGTGGTACAGACAATCATCTGTTCCTGCTTGACCTGACGGAAACAGGGTTGACCGGCAAAGCGGTACAGGACGAATTGGACAAGCATGGCATTACCCTTAACAAGAACTGTGTTCCCAATGAAACTCGTTCTCCGCAGCAGACTTCCGGCGTTCGTATCGGAACGGCAGCTATGACGACTAAGGGCTATACCGCCGAAGACTTTGTCAGCGTCGCTCACATCATTGACAACATTATCAAATCCATGCAGGAGGAACTACATGACTAAGAAAATCATTACTACATATACCGAGTACGATGAAGACGGCAAAATCAAAAGCCAGAGCGTCACAGAAACCCCTTACCCCGAAGACGACTGCGACCTTGATTGCGAATGCTGCGACGGTGCAGAGGCGGATGAAGACGATGATGATGCCGTATATCAGCTGACACCCAAAGGCATTGCGTGTCTGGCACTGCTTCGCACCGGTCTTGTTGAGTCTATTGAAGACCCTCGAATTGATGGGTTCTGGGAGCTTTTCCAGGCAGACATGGACGCACTTGGTTACACGCAGGAGGTTGAAGAATGAACAGAGTCGGTGAGTTTGAAAAAGTCAGCTTCGAGCAGTACTACGAAGCTATCAAAGATGAATTTTATAAAGAGCAGGAAATGACTCCTGCTCTGCAAGAGAACATCAAGAAATCATGGGAAGCCCTCCAGCTCCCGTCCAGAGCCACATCCGGTTCCGCCGGTTATGACTTCAAAGCACCGTTCTCCTTCTCACTGGAGGCTGGTGATACCATCAAAATCCCCACCGGCATTCGGGTCAAGGTCGATGAGGGCTGGTGGCTTGGCTGTCTGCCTCGCAGCGGCCTTGGCTTCAAGTACCGCCTGCAACTGGATAACACGATTGGCGTGATTGACAGCGACTATTACTACTCAGATAACGAGGGGCACATCTTCGCTAAAATCACGAACGACAATCATACAGGCAAAACACTTACCGTAGAGGCCGGTAGCGGCTTCCTACAGGCAATTTTCATCCCTTATGGGGTAACATACTCCGACGATGCAACAGGCGTCAGAAACGGCGGTATGGGCTCTACAGACAGCAAATCATAATGAAACCCTGCATTGCAGTGTAATGATTTCGTTCAATAGTTTTCGGTAGAGACAGCGTCTCACGACCGAAGAAATATACATAGAAAGGGAAAAGACTATGAAACGAATTTTCTCACTGCTTCTGGTTGTTGTACTTGTATTTGGTACAACTTCCGTTTATGCCCTCTCTTGGACTTCCACCTCAGAACCATGCAAGACATACACAATCAACATCGTAAAATACGAGTTGATTCCCGGCGATGTCGGCAATAGCTTCCGGGTAAACCCGAATACTACTGCACGCAAAGGTGAATACGCCTACTACAGTATTGAGGTATACAATGCCGACAATCAAAAGGTAGACCCCGGCAAACTTATTGTGACCGATATGGCCGCACCAACAAACCTGGACAACGGCTTGTATGCAGCTCTTGTTACCGGAAGCCGTCCGATGCTCACATATAGCATCGAAGAAAAAACATCACTTCAGGAGCTACATTACAACAATATGCCAATTACCATCAGTGGTGATACCGTTACAATCGGTAAATTGGTGTTTACACGGTCAGTGTCCGGAGTAGTAACAGATGTGCATTTTGATGGCAACATTTTGGAACTGACAAAAGAGTTGACTGCGCTCAATATGACACCGGAAGATGTCTACAATGGCAAGGTTTGCATGAGCAACGATGTGTTAATTCAGAACTTTGGGATGATATGCAAGCAAACCGCAACATCCAAATGGTATAACGACGCAGATGCTATCAAAAACATTACCATCCCGAAAACAGGAGATGCACCGTTAAATGCTTTGTTTATTGCATTGGTAACATTGGTGACAACAGGCGCGGCGATATGCTTCAGCTGTCGCTTCAAACAGAAAAAGGATTAAGACCCTGAGTACTTCATGTAGAGATGGGGCTGGTGATAATAAGCCAGCCCCATTATTTTTTACGCCAACAAGGAGGTTGGTCATCATAGCCGCAAAGAAATATACCGAAGAAAAAGTCAACGCCGTATATGACGGCGATATTTATACCATCATCAACCTCACGCCAGTTATACATAAAGACGACCGACAGGAACAGAAAAATGAAATTGAAAAAACCCTGTACACCGTCTTTAGCAAATACACACCGAAAAAGAAATAAGACGGAGGATACCGATGGAAGATTTTATTTACGCAAGACAGTCTGTTGATAAAGAAGACAGTATCTCTATTGAAAGCCAAATTGAGTTGTGCCTGCGTGAGGTAGGAAATAATCCGCACAGAGTATTTCGAGATAAAGGGTACAGCGGTAAAAATACAGAGCGCCCTGACTTTCAAGATATGATGGCCGCCGTTCGTGCTGGCGGCGCAAGACGAATTATTGTGTACCGCCTTGACCGAATCAGCCGTTCAGTTCTTGACTTTGCAAATGTTATCAGTGAGCTGCAGAAGTACGGCGTTGAGTTCGTGTCTATTACAGAACGATTTGACACCTCAACACCTATTGGCAAAGCAATGCTGATGATAGTCATGGTGTTCGCCCAGCTTGAGCGCGAGACGATTCAACAGCGTGTCATGGATGCATACCGCTCACGCAGCAGAAAAGGCTTCTACATGGGCGGCAGAGTCCCTTACGGGTTTGAACTGGAAAACACCGTTATGGAGGGCATCAAAACCTGTATGTATAAACCCATTCCAGAACAGATACAGGTCGTGCAGCTTATCTTTTCTCTGTATGCTATGCCGCAGGTTTCCTTTGCAGATGTGGTGCGCTACCTCAGCCAGAATGGAATTAAAAATCCTAACGGTAAGAACTTTAGCCGTATGCGCATCCGAGATATTATTACAAATCCTGTGTACGCTAAAGCAGACGCTTCTATTTTTGAATTCTTCCACGGGCAAGGAACCGAAATCATCAACGACATCTCTCAGTTCATTGGAACAAATGGAGCTTATCTGTACACAGGGAACAAAGCGGCCAAACGCAAGAGCATTTCTCTTGACGGTCATGTCCTCGTTCTTGCTCCACACGCAGGCTGCATCGATGCTGATACATGGATTCGATGCAGACGCAAGTGTCTGAATGTGCGCCAGATAGCCAAACCCGTAAAAGCAAAGAACACATGGCTTGCCGGTAAAATCAAGTGCATCGATTGTGGGCACGCCCTCTCCCTGAAATCCTATCCCCGTAAACGCAGTGCAGACGCAAGATACTACATCTGCAACAGCAAGTATGTCTCCGCCTCCTGCGACGGTGTAGGCGCAATACAGGCGGCTGGAATTGAAGACATCGTCTTTGACGAGATGTCCCGCAAGCTCAAAGAGTTTAACAAGCTCTCTTATAAAGAGAAGCACGGAGACCCCATTGAGCTTACCAAGCTGAAAATCCGAGCAGAAGAAATCGAAAAAGAAATCGCTACGCTTATAGACAAAATCGTGTCTGCAAGCACAGCGACAATGGAATATATCAATGAGCGCATTGATGCACTCGACGAAGAAAAGAAAACGGTAAAAGAAAAAATCGCTCAAATGTCAGCCGAAATGTATGACAGACAAAACATCGGCGTCATCAGCGATTACATGAGCAAATGGAACGATATATCTATCGACGATAAATTAACCGTGGTCGATACCCTAATTGAATCTATTCATGTTGGACACGGTAAAGTTAAAATTGCATGGAAAATTTGATGTGGTAGTCTGATTGTTTTGCTTTGCCTCTTAAGAGAATTGATTAGGGTATCGACATCTGACAATATTGCAGCAATTTCTGTTTGCTCTTTTGGGGACGGAATGGCTACTAAATAGTCCTGAACATCATTCCTGTTTAATGTCGGAACACCAGAACCAGAATTGTATAGATTCCAAGGAATGGTTTTAAAAAGATAGGAAGCAAACAAAGGATCATTATTATGAAAATCTGTGACCCATAGAGTGGTATTATGCGGCCAATAATCACTCTTTACATAGTGTATTTTTCCAATCGTTCCCGACCTACCCATAACTACACCAGGACCTTTTACCATGTAGGAACTATGGTACGCGCCAATACCATTAGAAAAAACAACAGGATATATGCCATCTTTTATGCTGGAATAAGGTAAATCAAACCCTCGTTGCAATGGAGCAACCACTTTCAACGGCTTGACTTCCCAATCCTCTGGAATTACACCGATCTCCGTCTGCTTATACCCCTTCTTCACCATACAAATCCCATCCTTTTCAGATGAGCCTTGACCTTGGACTCATAATCAGCAACAGCAGCGGTTAGTTCCGGCAGGGTATCCTCATACCGCTCCACCAGTTCCGCAATACGGTTGGTCATCTGGTGGGACGTGGTGACATACAGCGCCTTGATTCCTTCAAAGATGGTGGCATACCATTTGCGGTTTACCAGCAGATCCAGGATCTCTTCATCGGTCAACAAAGCATACTTCGCCCGAACCTTTTCCTCCAATTCGGCGTTCATTTCCCTGACGGCCTTATTCTGCTTGGAAAGGGAATCCGTCAAATCCATAAACCGCTTCAATGCCGCATATTCCTCCCCCTTGGGTTCGGCCTTTTTCAGTACCTTCAAGCGGGCGGCGACAGACTTGGCATCCACCTTATCCTTGTCGTTGAGGTGGTCCTTCAGGTATCCCTCATCGGCAGTCTGCTCCTCCACAAACTCTTCCAGTCTGCTCTGGGTCTCTTCGGCAATGGCCTGCGCCTCATTGATTTTCTTGCGTTCAGCGGCAAAGAACACGGACTCGATCAGTGCTCGGGGCAGTAAAACGCCCTCCCAGCCAATGACCTTTTCCTGCCCCTTTTTCTTGCCGGAGGTGTATTCCCCCATGATGTTTTCCCATGTCCGGGCAGCGCCATAGCCGTCCACCGACACAAGATAAACATCGTCGCCCATGACCTCGTGCCAGTAGGAAAGCAGCACCTCGTAGACATCGTACTTATCCACCAGCTCTAAACCATCAAAGCAGCCGAGCAACTGCTCCGACAGTTCTACGATATAGGGCTTGACATCCGTGTCTTCATTAATATTCCGAAGACCGAAATCTACCATCTGCATCCACGCGTCAAAAGCCTCGTCGATGCGTTCGGCGTAGGCAGAAAACTCAGGATCGTTATAGACAACATTACGGATGTCCTCTTTGGGAATGTTCAGCTGATAGTAGCCATCCCGCATCTGAGAAAACAACTTGCTTTTTAAGCCAGGGAACAGCGACCAGTACTTCTCCATGGAACCCACATCCGCCGCAGGAATACCACCATGCAGATGGCCGTCAATGTCCTGCAAATCTTCCGGAGTGGAGCTGTCAATATAACGGGGGATATTCAGGTTATACTCGTTTTTCTTCTTGATTTCGTCGTTGGGAACAAAACGGGCATACTTGGGATCATCTGTGATTTGCTGATTGAATGTGGTGACGATTTTATAGATGTCCCGCTCACGCAGGCGATTCTTGTTGCCGTCCTTAACGAAGTCATGGCTGGCATCAATCATAAAGATGCCCTGGCGCTTGGCGGCATCAGCCTTATCGATGATGATAATGCAGGCAGGGATACCGGTGCCATAAAACAGGTTGGCGGGCAGGCCGATGATGCCCTTGATATAGCCCTTGTCAATAATGGCTTTGCGGATAGTCGCCTCCGCATTGCCACGGAACAGAACACCGTGGGGAAGAATGACCGCAGCCTTGCCGGTGCTTTTCAAGGACTTCAAAATATGGAGCAGCCACGCAAAGTCGCCGTTCTTTTCAGGCGGTCTGTCGCCATAGCCATCAAAGCGGCCATAATCCTTAAGACCATCCGTCCAGTTTTTCAGAGAAAACGGAGGATTGGCCACCGCAAAGTCGAAACGCTTCAGCACCTCATCATCGGAACCTTCTTCAAAATAGCGGGGAGCAGAAAATGTATTTCCTGCTCTGATCTCACCGGCAGCCTTGTTGTGCAGGACAAGGTTCATCTTGGCGAGACCTGCGGTGGTTACTTCCTTTTCCTGTCCCCAAATAGCAATCTCGAAGGGGGCTTCATCCGCTGCTCGAATCAGAAGTGAACCGGAACCGCAGGCAGGGTCATACACGGAGTAACCCTCGTCGCGCTCCTCGATGCTGTCGATGCCAATCACTTTGGCAAGAATACGGGAAACTTCGGCCGGTGTGTAGAACTGGCCCTTGCTCTTGCCGCTTTCCGTGGCAAAATGGCGCATCAGATATTCATAGGCATCGCCAAGAATATCGTCACCGCTGGCTTTGTTCTTTTTGAAATTGAATTCGTCACGCTGGAAAATGGCAATCAAGCCGGTGAGCTTATCCACCATTTCTTTGCCGCTGCCCAACTTAGCTTCATCATTGAAATGGGCATTGTCGATCACGCCGCGGAGATTGTTCTCCCCGGCTTCTGCCAGCTTGGCAATGACCTTATCCATTTCTTCACCGATATTTTTATTACCCTTCAATGCAACCAAATCGTTGAAACTGCCGCCTTCGGGAACCGTAATATCGGCATATTTTACGCCCTGAAACTTGTCCGTAACATATTTCACGAACAGCAGGGTCAGGATATAGTCTTTATACTGAGAGGCATCCATGCCGCCCCTCAGCTTATCACAGCTCGCCCAAAGAGAACTGTACAGCTCATTTTTCTTTATTGCCATGTTCGTTTACCACGCTTCTCTTAATTTGATATTTCTGCTTTCCCGCAAATTGGCTTTACGGAAACTGCGTTGTGTTATCTTTTCAATTTGTATACACGGTTCTTATTGCCGCCCTCTGCAATAACAACACCTTCATCCAGCAATCCCTTCAACAGCTGTTTGGCTCGTGTACTCTTAACACCCAGCAGTTCTGCAATATCAGCACTTCTGGCCGAAATATGATCAGTAAGGTATGCAACGATTTCTTCTTTCTGCCGCGCAGATTTTATCGTCGCTTTTTTATCGTCACTCTTTATCGCCGCTTTTTTATCGTCACTCTTGGAGAATAAGAGCGTTAATGTTGTCCGCTCCGGCTCGAGTTGCTCTGTAATCTCCGGAGTTGTCCAATTTTGCTCGCGCCAGACGCGGAAGATATTCGGAATGCCGCTACCAGCACGCTCACCGATATCGATCAGGTTGAACATTTTCAGCATCGTTCCGTTCCGCGGATCAGAAACACCGCCGCTCTTTGCGGCATCAATTTCGATGCGGAAGCTGCCTGGGTTGGACATCGTAATGCTATTACGCTTTTTGACGATGACCAGCCCCTGTCTGCCGTAATAATCGGCATTCACCAGACAGTTGGCCAGTGCTTCACGCAGAGCCTGATGCACAGGGGTATCATCCACTCTGGTGCCGCCATCCATTTTAAACGGTACTTTAATGTCCTGAATCAGCTTGTTATAGACGCGGAAATAGAAGTCGTACACATTGCCGCTCCAGTCTCCGGAGGAGGAGATGATGCGGTCAGTCCAGCGGGTATCAGCGTCATACTGTTCCTGATAGTCCAGAAAGTAAGCATTGAATTCCCGCACAATGTCGTATTCATTGCCGAACATGAGAAGTCCGGCAGAAGTGGGATGCTTCTTCCCATCAGAGCCGATGCCCACAGCGCCCAGCTTCAGAAGGAAATCTTCATCCTCCAGCGCCTCCCATACATGACCGGGGCGGGAGAGGCGCATCCTCTGGCGATAGCTGCGGACACTCTCCTGATTGAACACTGTCAAGTCCATCTCGTTCAGAACCAGCATATCCTGCGTCTTTACCGATGCATCGCGCACCATGGCCTGATATTCTTCCTTGGTGCAGCGGTAGTCACCCTCTCCGTTGCGGCGATAGGTGCAGAGAGGGTTACCATCTACATAAACCGGCTTATAAGAGCGCTCTGCACGGGGAACATTGATGACCACAATGTGGTTGCCATCCACCTCCTGGACAAATACGTCCTTGGAGGACAGCACATTCACGCTGGTCTTATTGGGGTTATTGACGATATCCCAGAACTCCTTAATGAGTCTGTCAGGGTCGGGCAGATCTACCGTGTGCAGGGATTTATCCGCCCATTCTTCCACTCCCAGCAGGATAATACCGCCGTGGGTATTGGCAAAGGCGGAATAGGTTTCCCAAATGCTCCTGGGTAGCCCGCCAAGGGCTTTCTTAGCCTCAATACGGTTGTTCTCCCGATATTTTTCAAGATTACAGAAGTCGATCATACCGCACCCTCCTGAATTCTATTCTCACGCCAGCTTTTTTCAAGCGGCTCATAGGGGAGACCACACTCCTCACAGTACTGCTTCAGAGCTTTCATCGCCTTGATATTGGGGCGGGCCTTTCCGTTTTCCCAACGATTCACGGTCGTAAAAGAAACACCGAGAGCGTTGCCGAATTCTGTTTGATTCATCAGACAAGATAATCTAAAATTCTTAATTTCGGAACTAAACGGCATCTGCAACTCTCCTTTACCAGATGATTGAACTTATTATATCACCGATATAGCGTTTTTACAATGCCAGGTACGCACTTTGGTATAAAACACGCTCGGCGGCCAAAGCTTGACCGATGGGTGCTGCGCTACGCGTTCAAGTATTCGTCCATGATCTCCAGCACGATCCTGACTCAAACAATTTCTCTTGTTCGTCCGTCATGGTGACACGAAGCTTCTCTTTATTCCTGCAGATCAGGTCCGGCTGTTTCTCATACTCCGTACAGAACGAAGTATCACACTCGGTCTGTCTGATATTGCCGTATCAGAACTCTCCAGGGATTTCTATATCGCGATGAAGAAAGTCAACTCGCTTTGAGTGCCAATCGAAAAATATTCACGGTAAAATTATGATGAAAGTCAACAGCGTTTTACTCGCAGGGCGCAGATACTTTCCCTTACTTCTGGTACGCTTTCCCTTAAAACGCAGCTCGTATTAAGGGAAAGTCCCTATTCTTTGACTATAGCGACGCAAATTCTGCGCTGCCTATCCCTGCATAAAGGACTTGCTTAACCTCTCCAGCAGAGGTACAATGCGGCAAACCGGAGCGACGAAGCATCCGTCCGCGGCACTCCGGCAAACTATGAAAAACCGCTTTCTGTCCCCTGTCACGAGGGTGTTCAGAAAGCGGTTTTTGACCACATGTTTGACTACAGACAGCCGTGGAGTGTGCGGAAACAGTGGAAGCAAGAGTTGCGAAGAGCATCCATAATAAAGCAAAAGCGGCTATAAAGCGTCGGAAAAAGTAGAAAAATTTTTATTCAAAAGTTTGGGACCAGGAGACCGTGCGTTCGAGCCGCACTACTCGGGCCAAAAGCCCTCTGAAATCGTTGATTTCAGAGGGCTTTTCTTATTCTTTGTCTATTGCGGCGCAGGTGGTGAGGTAACGCACGCTCCTCCGAGACGCTCAACCAGTTAGCTCACGCTTACATTCCTGCTCACAAATACCCATTCGCAGCACAAACCCAGCGTAATCCGCAGCATCTACAGGAATTTTTAAGCCGTGCTTGGTGAGGCTGATGTCGTCACGCGGCATAACATGCCCGAGTATAAAGACTCGAGAATATTGTTTCAGAAAGTAATGCAGCTGCCGGCGAAAACAGATTCCATACCTTTTCTGCGCAAGCCGCCACTGTTTACGCATATCGGATAAACAAGCTTCGCTTCCATCTTTCACAGTACAGAGAAGGGCAGCCTCCGGTCGGGTTCGACCGGAGGCTGCGCGAGTTCCTATATATCGTTATGGAGAAGGGCACGCGGCAGTCCTCTGTCACAGTCCTTGTGCGGCGGGCTTCTGCTGCGTCCTTCAGAGAAAGAGCAGGACGATATCCGGATCGTAGTCCCCATTCTCTGCGCAGGAGAACTCTTGAGCTTCCAGCAATCGCCGCCGAGCCATCGGGGTCAGATCAGGAAAGTAAGCATCAATCGATATATTGTCTCTTTTTGTGTATACAGGCTTACTGCTTTGTCCAGGAGAGATCGGGGGATACGCCCAGCTCCGTCTCCAGATCGGCCAGAGCGCCCTGATCGTCGGTCCACTGCATGGTACTGCCGCTGACGGTACAGCCAATGGAATCGGCCTGGGTGAAGCTGCCGTCGGTCTCCGCCAGATACAGGCGGCCGTCCTCCAGCTTATACTTGCCGGAGTTCAGCTCGGACTCTACATCGCTGAGCAGGGTGCTGACATCGAAGAGCGCCAGAACGCTGTCCACCTGAGATTCCACGGTGAGGCCGCTGTCGGCCAGAGCGCTGTCGAACTCGTCGCGGGTCATGCCGCGGTCCTCGGCTTCCTTGTACAGCAGCTCCACCAGAGCGGGCTTCAGCGCCTGAATGTAGGCGTTCAGGGACTCGGTGGTGGCGTCCAGATCGGGGGACATGCTGAAGGTGCCGTCCTCATTGAACACGGTGGTCAGGTACAGGGACACAGGGACCTCGGAGGTGTACTCAGTGCCCAGATTGGCGGCCATCTCCTCATCCATCTTCTCGGTGAGATCCAGAGCGCACTGCCAGGTGCCCACCAGCTGCTTGCTGTCATCCTTGCTGCCGCAGGCGGCCAGGCTCAGGGCCATGACCAGCGCCAGCAGGAGCGCGGTGATCTTTTTCATATTGAAAACCCTTCTTTCTCGTTAGAACATAGCTTTTCGCGGCCTCCGCCGCACGGGACTTATACCTGCCTGCCGCAGGCTGCTCCGGTTTTCGCCGGTGTGCTGCGGTCATTGCAGACTTACGTACTTCTTGAATACAAACGCTGTCCTTCCATCCTCCGTCCGGATGCAGACCCAGTTGGGATATTCACCGGAATAGGCAAAGGTATCGTCCTTTTTGGCGGCGAACAGAACGGTGGACCGTGTGCTGGGCAGGGGGCGGACGTTGACGCCGTCGTACAGCAGGCGGGCGGTGCGGACACCGCTCCGTTTTTCGGGGGACAAACCGCGCAGCAGTTCGGGATGATGCGCGGCGGCACAGACAAAAGCTTCGTCAAGATAGGTAGCCTCATCATTCGATTTTTCCTTGTCGGTCATGATGCTGCCAAACCATTTGGCGCGGCTTTCCCGGCGATAGTGCTGTATGTCAAAGGAATTGCCGAAGCGGTCCAGCACCTCGTCGCCCAGCGCATCCAGCTCCATCAGCGTCCGCTTGCATTTCATGCAGAGACCGCAGTTGCCTGACTGCGTAAGGCAGACCTGCAGGTAGTCATAGCACGGCGCAAAGCTGCCGATCTTTTCCACCTTATTCATGCGGGTCCAGTCCTGATTGGACTGGTAGAATTCGATACTCCCCGTGTCAAGCAGCGGGATGAGCCATCTCTCATAGTGGGCCATGTCACAGTTGAGGGACAGCCTGAAGCCGCCCAGTAGATAGGTGGAGGAATAGTAGTAACGGGAAATGCGCTTTTGCAGCAGCATGGCGATGGACAGATTGCGGAACGTGTGCGTCCGGTCAAAGGACCACTCCCTGAACAGCCGCCGGTCCTGAAGGATATCGTCGATGTTGGAGTCCACCACGATCAGTGGATAGCCGTACTTCCGGCAGAACTCCCGGGTACGTTCCATCTGGTGGACATAGAGCTCCTGCTTGGACTCGGCCCCGCGGCCCACAGTGGCGTCCCAGCCGTGGTGGGCGCCTGCCTGAAAATAGGTAAACGCATTGATGCGGTAGTCCAGCAGCTCAAAATCCGGACCGTACTCATACATGGTGGCGAAGGAGTCGACGCCTCTGGACATGCCGGTGGCTACCATATCTCCGTGAAAGACCGTGTCCGTCAGTGGGGCAGCGATACGGATGCGGGACAGGGCGTTGCCGCCGTGGTATAGCTGCGGGATCACATGATAGGTCAGGTTGTAATACAGCTTTCTGGAAATGGGATAATGGCAGCGAAGCTCCTCGTATCCGAATTTCATGGCGGCCAGCAGAAGCGTGGTAACGACGGCGTCGCAGCGGTCATCGCAGACGGCATCGTCAAACTCGCGGTCAAAGCTGTACCAGAGGTCTGCACGGATGCCCTCCGAGCTGCATAGGGAGGCAGTCAGCGTGACCTTGCCGCCGGTGTTTTCCTTTGAGATGCTTTCGATGGATAAGTACTTGGTATCTCCCACTCGAGTATTCCTCCCTGTTATGTGTACTTACTTGACGCAGATGGTCTCGATCTCCACCAGTGCGCCGCGGGGCAGAGCGCCTACCTCCACCGCGGAGCGGGCGGGATACTGGCCCTCGGTGAAAAACTCGGCATACACCGCGTTCATAGCGGCAAAGTCGCTCATATTCTGCAGGAACACAGTGGTCTTGACCACATTGTCCATGGTGAGACCGGCGGCCTCCAGAATGGCCTTCACGTTGGTCAGCACCTGACGGGTCTGCTCGGTGATGCCGCCGGGCACAAACTCGCCGGTAGCGGGGTCAAAGGGCACCTGGCCGGAGGTGACCAGAAAGCTGCCGCAGTCGATAGCCTGAGAATAGGGGCCGATGGCAGCCGGAGCATTGTTGGTAGCGATGATCTTCTTCATGATGTGAGCCTCCTGTAAAATTTTGATGCACGCTGCCGTCCGGCGTGGACCGGACGCACCTGCGGATATTACTTATACCACACTTTCAGGCAAATAGCAACTCCCAACGGCAAACCGCCGCCCTCAGCAGTGAACCTCTGTATTTGCAGGATCTCCGTTCCATGGAACATTTCAAGCAGGAACTCGTTGACTATCCAAATCACTGTAACAGCCGCAGGAGCAAGTCAAAGGGCTTGCCGCCTGTATTACACAGACAGCAAGCCCTTTCAGCTGCTTGAACAATTTCTATTAGCAATATTTGTCCAACTTTTTGGGGGTCACTTCCATCGGGCAGGGCTGTTTTTTGTATTTTACGCCTCTTACTCGCCCATGGGAGCGCCGCAGTGGGGGCAGAACTTGTCCTCGCTGGCCGCGCCGCACACGGGGCAAACCTTCACGCTGACGGCGTTCTCTTCCTCCTTCGTCTGCTCGTTCGCGGGAGCGGCAGACTTGGAAGCCTTCTCGGCCTCCATCTCGGCGATGCGGGCCTTGGAGGCGTTGACGGCGGCCACCACATCCTTCACGGCGTCGGGGATCTCGCCGGTGTACTCGGAGATGAACCACTCGCCGATGGCGCGGTAATTCTTCTCCAGCTCACGCTGCTCGGTGAGGATGGCCATATTCAGCTTGGCGGTATCGGTGGCGTTCTTCGCCTTGTCGGCGGCGACCTCCGCCAGATCCCTGGCCTTATCTACGGCAACACCGGCATACTCCTGCGCCTTCTTGCCCAGATTGTTCAGATTATCCAAAATGCTCATGTGATCGGTCTCCTTTCAATTTATGATCTTCTTGGTGCATAGTATAGCGCGTTTTGTCCGCCGTTGCAAGCAAACAATCGCGAAATTTACACACTGTTCATCTCACTGCCTCGCTCAATGCTCGATCCAGTCCGCCGCGCGGGATACCGCCCGCTTCCACAGGCGGTAGTTGCGGTCGCAGTCGGCCTGAGTGCCCTGGGGCAGGAACACCCGCTGGCTGCGGCGCAGGGTCCTCAGCTCCTCCATGTCCCGCCAGAGGCCGCAGCTCAGGCCCGCCAGTGCCGCCGCGCCGAAGGCCGTAGTCTCCACCATCTCCGGCCGGTCCACGGGGATGCGCAGCAGATCCGCCTGCATCTGCAGCAGGATGTCAGACACGCTGGCGCCGCCGTCGGCCCGCAGCATGGTGATGTCGCAGCCGGCGTCCTGCCGCATGGCCAGCATCAGGTCCGTGACCTGATAGGCGATGCACTCCAGCACGGCACGGGCCAGATGGCCCCGATCGGTACCGCGGGTGATGCCCAGCACCGCGCCGCGGGCGTACATGTCCCAATAGGGCGCGCCCAGCCCCGTGAAGGCCGGTACCACCACCACGCCGCCGCTGTCCGGCACCGAGGCCGCCAGCCTGTTGATCTCCGGCGCGGAGCTGATGATGCGCAGCTCGTCCCGCAGCCACTGGATGGTGCTGCCTCCGTTAAAGACGCTGCCCTCCAGAGCGTAGGTGGTCTTGCCGCCCACCTGCCACGCCACGGAGGTCACAAGGCCCGCGCGGCTGCGCACCGGCGTATCACCCACGTTCATCAGGGTGAAGCAGCCGGTGCCGTATGTATTTTTGGCTTCGCCGGGGGCGAAGCAGGTCTGGCCGAACAGAGCGGCCTGCTGATCGCCGGCGGCGCCGCAAACCGGCACTCCCGCCAGCTTCTCCAACCCCTCGATACCGGGGCGCACCGTGCCGTATATCATGCAGTTGGGCACCGGCTGGGGCAGCATGGCCATGGGCACGCCCAATATGCCGCAAAGCTCCTCGTCCCAGCACAGGCGGTGGATGTCAAAGAGCATGGTGCGGCTGGCGTTGGAGTAATCTGTAACGTGCCGGCCGGTGAGCTGCCAGATGAGCCAGGTCTCCACCGTGCCGAACAGCACCTCCCCCCGCTCCGCCCGCTGGCGGACGCCCGGGACGCTGTCCAGTATCCAGCGGATCTTGCTGCCGGAGAAATAGGCGTCGATCAGCAGGCCCGTGGCGGACTGGATGCGCTCGTCCAGCCCCTGCCGCTTCAGGTCCTCGCACAGCTCCGCCGTCCGGCGGCACTGCCAGACGATGGCGTTGTATACCGGCTGGCCCGTGGTCTTGTCCCAGAGGATGGTGGTCTCCCGCTGGTTGGTAACGCCGATACCGGCGATGCTGCCCTCCGGAAAGCCCGCGATAGCCTCTGCCGCGGCCAGACGCTCCGTCTCCCAGATCTCCATGGGGTCGTGCTCTACCCAGCCGTCCTGGGGATAGTGTTGGGAAAAGGCGTGCTGCGACATGGCCGCGATGCGGCCCTGCCGGTCGAAAACGATGGCCCGGGAGCTGGTGGTCCCCTGATCCAGCGCCAGGATGTGATCGGACATGGCTTCTCCTCTTTTCTTTTTCATTTTTCTGTGGTACACTATGACCACATCAGCTTATTTATGGATTATACCACGAAGGGAGCGGGATTTCCATGACGAATATCACCGGATTCACTTTCCTGTCCACCGATGGGAAAACGCAGCTCCACGGCATGCGCTGGGAGCCGGAGGGCCGCAGCGTCCGCGCCGTGCTGCAGATCTGTCACGGTGTGGCGGAGCACATCGCCCGCTATGACGCCTTCGCCCGCTATCTCAACGAGCTGGGCATCGCCGTGGTGGGCCACGACCATCTGGGTCACGGCCGCTCCCTGCCGGAGGGCGGCACCCCCGTCTACTTCGGGGAGGGCAACACGTGGCACACCGTGGTGGACGACATCTACGTGCTGCACCAGCGCATCCGGCTGTGGTATCCCGACGTGCCCCTGTGCATTATGGGCCACAGCATGGGCTCGTTCCTGACCCGCACCTACCTCATCCGCTACCCCGGCACGGTGAAGGCCGCCATCATCATGGGCACCGGCTGGCAGCCCAAGGCCGTCGTTACCGGCGGGCTGGCGGTGGCCAGAGCCACAGCCGCCGTAGTGGGCGAGAGCGGCACCAGCGACCTGGTGACGCAGCTGGCCTTCGGCGCGTACAACAAGCAGTTCGCCCCCAACCGCACCAGCTGCGACTGGCTGTCCGCTGACACCGACAACGTGGATGCCTACATGGCCGATCCCCTGTGCGGCGCGGACGCCACGGTGGGGCTGTTCCGCCAGATGCTGCTGGGCATCCGGTTCAACCAGCGGCTCAGCAATCTGCGGCGGATGGACGCCCAGACGCCGGTGCTGTTCATCGCCGGCGACAAGGACCCCGTGGGCGCCAACGGCGCCGGTGTCCGCCGGACGTATCAGGAGTTCCTCCGCGCCGGTATGCAGGACTGCACGCTGAAGCTGTATCCCGGTCTGCGTCACGAGATCCTCAACGAAAAAGGCTGGCAGCGGGAGATCTTCCGCGACATCGGCCTGTGGCTCACCGCCAAGCTCTAATGTGACAGTGCGCGGATCAGGCGGGGCAGGGACATCAGGTCCACGTTCCCGCCGCGCCGCAGCACCCGCGCCGACAGGAAACCGTCCGCAATGAACAGCAGCAGCGCGCCGTAGGTGACGGGTGCAGGCATCACCGATGCCGCCAGCGCGATCCACGGGTGGACGTACCGCACCGTCAGTGCCGTCAGCAGCCCCCACAGCAGGGCAAACGGCATACAGACCCGCCGGTTCAGGTCCATCTTGGTACTGCTGTAATCCCAGAACAGCACACCCAGCAGCCGCTCATAGAGGAAGTGGACGGCGTACTCCACCGCCGTGGCCGTCAGGCCGCCGTACAAAGCCAGACGCCAGAAGCTGCCGGTCATATCCGGCGGCAGAGCCAGCACCGCCAGCAAAGCCAGGCCGTACACCGGACACAGCGGCAGCAGCAGAAAGCACTTGCGGACGCGGTGGGACGACCGCCGCGCCCAGGCGTACAGCTTCTCCAGCAGATAGCCCCCGAAGCTGTACAGCAGAAACAGCCAGAACGTATAGAAAAACATGAGATACCCCCTCCCCTGCGGATATGCCTTAGTGTGCGCGGCGGCGGCGGGAACGATACAGGGAGGAACGACAGATGACGGAATGGGAAGCGCTGAAAGAGGAATGTCTCCGCTGTCAGGCCTGCACGCTGGCGGCCACGCGGACCAACGTGGTGTTTGGCGTAGGCTCCGAGGACGCGGAGGTGCTGTTTATCGGCGAGGCGCCCGGGGCCAATGAGGACGCACAGGGCGAGCCCTTTGTAGGTCGTGCCGGCAAGCTGCTGGACGACATGCTGGCCATGATCGGACTGGACCGCAGCCGCATCTACATCACCAACTCCGTCAAATGCCGCCCACCCCAGAACCGCGACCCGCTGAACACGGAGAAGGACGCCTGCCACGGGTATCTTGCGCGGCAACTGGCATTGATGAAGCCCAAGATCATCGTGTGCCTGGGCCGTATCAGCGCCATGGAGATCATTAAGGAGGACTTCAAAATCACCCAGGAACACGGGCAGTTCTTCGAGAAGAACGGCATTCAGATGATGGCGCTGTATCACCCCGCCGCGCTGCTGCGCGATCCCCGGAAAAAGCCGGAGACCTTCGAGGATCTGAAACGCCTGCAGGCGAAGATACAGGAGATCTGCGACCACACGGCGCTTACATTCGAATAAAAAGAGAGGTGACGCTCCGCGTCACCTCTCTTTTTATTCTTCTTTTAATACGCCACGCCCCAGTAGATGTCGGTGGTGCATTCCTTGCCGCACACCACGCATTTGCCGGTGGTACCGGACTGCTTCAGCGGCATGCAGCGGCTGGACACGCCGGCCTTCTCCTTCATGGCCAGCTCGCACTCCAGGCTGCCGCACCACTTGGTACGGGCGAAGCCGCCCTTGCCCTGGGCCATCTCCTTGACCTCCTCCCAGGAGGTCATGTCGAAGGTGTTGTCCTCCAGATTCTTGGCTGCCATGGCGTACAGGTTGTCGTGGACATCCTGCAGCAGCTTCTGCACGGCGCTCTCCAGCTCCGTCAGGGGTACAAAGGTCTTTTCGCCGGTATCGCGGCGGGCGATGCAGCACTGGCCCTTCTCCATGTCCTTGGGGCCGATCTCTACGCGCAGGGGCACGCCCTTCATCTCGTACTGGGCGAATTTCCAGCCGGCGGACTGGTCGCTGTCGTCCATGCTGACGCGGATACCGGCGGCAGTCAGCCGGTCGCGCAGGGACGCGGCGGCCTCCAGCACGCCCTCCTTGTGCTGGGCGATGGGGATCACCACCACCTGGGTGGGGGCGATGACGGGGGGCAGCACCAGACCGTGGTTGTCGCTGTGGGTCATGATGATGGCGCCGATCAGGCGGGTGGACGCGCCCCAGCTTGTCTGGAACGGGTACTGCAAGGTGTTGTCGCGGCCGGTGAAGGTCACGTCATAGGCGCGGGAGAACTTATCGCCGAAGAAGTGGCTGGTGCCGGACTGGAGGGCCTTGTGGTCCTTCATCATGCACTCGATGGTATAGGTGGCCTCGGCGCCGGCGAACTTCTCCTTGTCGGTCTTGCGGCCCTTCACCACGGGCATGGCCAGCGCGTTCCTGCACACGTCGGCGTAGCAGTTGAGCTGCTGCTCCGTCTCGGCCTCGGCCTCGGCGGCGGTCTCGTGGATGGTGTGGCCCTCCTGCCACCAGAACTCGCGGGAGCGCAGGAAGGGACGGGTGGTCTTTTCCCAGCGGATAACACTGCACCACTGGTTATACAGCATGGGCAGCTCGCGGTAGCTGTGGAGCACGTGAGACCAGTGGTCGCAGAACATGGTCTCCGACGTGGGACGGAAGGCCAAACGCTCCTCCAGCGGCTCGCTGCCGCCGTGGGTGACCCAGGCCACCTCGGGGGCGAAGCCCTCCACCAGCTCGCCCTCCTTCTTCAGCAGGCTCTCGGGGATCAGAACGGGCATGGCCACATTGACGTGGCCGGTCTTTTTGAACTCCGCGTCCATGTACTTCTGGATATTCTCCCAAATGGCGTAGCCATAAGGTCGCAGGATCAGGAAGCCCTTGACGCTGGCGTAGTCCACCAGCTCCGCCTTCAGGCAGATGTCCGTATACCACTTGGCGAAATCCTCCTCCATGGGAGTGATCGCTTCCACATTTCTCTGATCCTTAGCCATGTCAAATACCTTTCCTTTGCTGATTTATATCGTGCATATGCAACTTGATATTTTACCCGCCGGAGCCGCTGTTGTCAATATCCCGCCGGAAAAAGGCCGCAAAAAGACCGCCTTTCGGCGGTCTTTTCTGATATACCTTTACGCTCTCGCTTATTCGTTTCCGGGGAACTGGGGGATGGTGGCGAAGCCGCGGGCAAGATCCTCATCCGTGGGGACGGTATCGCTCATGGCGCCGTCATTGTACTTGCCGTAGGCCACCATGTCGAAGTAGCCGGTGCCGGTGAGGCCCAGCACGATGGTGCGCTCCTCCCCCGTCTCCTTGCACTTCAGTGCCTCGTCCATGGCCACACGGATGGCGTGGCTGCTCTCCGGCGCGGGCAGAATGCCCTCACAGCGGGCGAACAGCTCCGCCGCCTCGAACACGGCGGTCTGCTCCACGCTGCGCGCCTCCAGATAGCCGTCGTGGTACAGCTGGCTGACGATGCTGCTCATACCGTGGTAGCGCAGGCCGCCGGCGTGGTTGGCGGAGGGGATGAAGCCGTTGCCCAGCGTATACATCTTGGCCATGGGGCAGATCTTACCGGTGTCGCAGAAGTCGTACTTGAACACGCCCCGGGTCAGGCTGGGGCAGGAGGCCGGCTCCACGGCGATGATGCGGTAGTCCGCCTCACCCCGGAGCATCTGCCCCACAAAGGGAGAGATCAGGCCGCCCAGGTTGGAGCCGCCGCCGGCGCAGCCGATGATGGTATCGGGCTTGACGTGGTACTTCTCCAGCGCCGCCATGGTCTCCAGACCAATGACGGACTGGTGCAGCAGCACCTGATTCAGGACGCTGCCCAGCACGTAGCGGTAACCCTCCTGGCTGGCCGCGGCCTCCACAGCCTCGCTGATGGCGCAGCCCAGGGAGCCGGTGGTGTCGGGGAACTCTGCCAAAATCCTGCGGCCCACCTCGGTGGTGTTGGAGGGGGACGGGGTCACGTTGGCGCCGTAAGTCCGCATGACCTCGCGGCGGAAGGGCTTCTGCTCATAGGAGCACTTCACCATGAACACGCGGCAGTCCAGTCCCAGATAAGCGCAGGCCATGCTCAGCGCAGTGCCCCACTGACCGGCGCCGGTCTCGGTGGTGACGCCCTTAAGGCCCTGCTTCTTGGCGTAGTACGCCTGGGCGATGGCGGAGTTCAGCTTGTGGCTGCCCGAGGTGTTGTTGCCCTCAAACTTGTAGTAGATGTGGGCGGGGGTGTCCAGCTTCTCCTCCAGGCAGTAGGCCCGCACCAGCGGAGACGGACGGTACATCTTGTAGAAGTCACGGATCTCCTGAGGGATGGGGATGTAGGCGGTGGTGTCGTCCAGCTCCTGCTTCACCAGCTCGTCACAGAACACATGGCCCAGCTCCTCCGCCGTCATGGGCTGGAGCGTGCCGGGGTTCAGCAGCGGCGCGGGCTTGTTGGTCATATCCGCACGCACGTTGTACCAGTTCCGAGGCAGCTCGTCCTCGCTGAGGTAGATCTTGTAGGGGATAGTGGTAGTGTCTTTCATCTTAGTTGCCTCCTAAATTATAGTACCGCGTGGTGCGGGGTCTCACTGATTATGCGAATTATGCGAAATAGTCGATCATCATGGCGTGCTTCATCTTGTCCAGCGTCTGGGCCGCTGCGGCTTTGGCGGTCTCGCTGCCGGCGCGCAGGATCTCCATGATGGCGTCGGGGTCTCTGGCCAGCTCCTGGCGGCGGGTGCGGATGGGCTCCAGCGTCTCCTGCATCACGTTGTTCAGGAACTTCTTCACCTTCACATCGCCCAGACCGCCCCGTTCGTAGTGGGCCTTCAGCTCACCCAGATCGGCGTACTCCGGCAGGTAGCGGGCAAAGTGCTCGTCGGTGCAGAAGGCGTCCAGATAGATAAACACGGGGTTATCCTTGGTGTTGCCCGGGTCGGACACCATCAGGTGATTGGGGTCGGTATACATGCCCATGATCTTGGTGCGGATGTCATCGGGCTCGTCGGCCAGATAGATGCAGTTGCCCAGAGACTTGCTCATCTTGGCCTTGCCATCGGTACCCGGCAGGCGCAGGCAGGCGGCGTTATCCGGCAGCAGCGCCGTGGGCTCCACCAGCGTCTCACCGTACAGCTCGTTGAAGCGCCGGACGATCTCACGGGCCTGCTCCAGCATGGGCAGCTGGTCCTCACCCACAGGCACAGTGTCGGCCATAAAGGCGGTGATGTCCGCCGTCTGGCTGACGGGGTAGGTCAAAAAGCCCATGGGAATGCTGTGGTTGAAGCCGCGGAGCTGGATCTCCGCCTTGACGGTGGGGTTCCGCTCCAGGCGGGCCAGCGTCACCAGATTCATGTAGTAAAACGTCATCTCCGTCAGCTCGCTGACATGGGACTGCACGAAAATGGTGGACTTGGCGGGGTCGATGCCGCAGGCCAGATAGTCCAGCGCCACCTCCATGATGTTGTCGCGGACCTTCTGGGGATGGTCGAAGTTGTCGGTGAGGGCCTGCGCGTCGGCGATCATGAAGAACAGCTTCTCGAAGCGGCCGCTGTTCTGGAGCACGACGCGGTTGCGCAGGGAGCCCACATAGTGGCCTACGTGGAGGCGTCCGGTAGGACGGTCGCCGGTGAGGATGATCTTGCCCATACTTTCAATTCCTTTCTATATGTCAGATATTTCCTGTTGGTAAAACAAAAAACGTCCTGTCCCATGGAATTCCATGGGACAGGACGTACAATACGTTCCTGCGGTACCACCCAAATTGGCAAAGCGCCCGCTCTGCACGCACGATCATGCGCTCCGCCGGGATAACGGCCGCGGCTGCCGTCGGGTATTACTCACCTGTTCAGGCTTTCTCCCCGCCCTCGTAAGGCCATTCGCCGTACATTCCGCTGCCGCGCTCCCACCAATGCGCCGCTCTCTGAAAGGTTCCTGTACGGGTACTTCTCTTACTCAACGGTTTGGAATATGACGCCATTGTAGCACCTTTTCCGCAGATGTCAAGAGATTTTTTCACAGCGCCCGTAAAAATTCCGGCTTCAGGTCCCGCCGCCCCTCCAGCGCGGCCCGGATCTGGGCCAGCAGGGCCTCGCGGTCGCCGTTGAGAGTGCCCTTCAGCGTCAGGTAGTTGCTGGCATGGTTGGCGCGGAACACGGTTCCCTCGCTGTCCACGTGCTGCAAAAACAGCTCCGTCTCCTTCAGCACCTCCAGCGGGCCCAGCACCGTAAAGCTGCCGTCCTTGACCCAGCCCTCCAGCGGCGTGCCGTGGGGCACCATCAGCGTCAGCAGCCCCAGATAGTCGGGCTTCATCTCGCTGACGGCTCTGGCGGTGTCCAGCGCATGCTGCTGCCACAGCTCCACACTGCCAAGGCCGGAGATGGCCGTCACGGACAGCGTCAGACCGCAGCGTTTGGCCTTCTGCCCCGCCGCCACGATGGCTGCGGCGGTGTGGCCCTTGCGCATCCGCTCCAGTACCGCGTCGCAGCCGGACTCCAGCCCCATGTATACCATTTTCAGTCCCTTCTGCCGCAGCAGGCGCAGGTCGTCCTCGCTCTTCACCTGCAAGCTGGCTGGGGAGGCGTAGCACGTGACCCGTTCACACTCGGGGAACAGGCCGTACACCAGCCCCAGTATCTCCACCAGGTCCTCCGTGCGGCGCATCAGGGCGTCGCCATCGGCCAGAAAGACCCGGTCCACCCGGTGGTAGACGCGGCGGGCCAGCTCGAAATCCTCCCGTATCTCCTGCATGGGACGCATGGAAAAATGCTTGTCGTCGTACATTTCACAGAAGGCGCAGCGGTTGTGGCTGCACCCGTAGGTCACCTGCACGATGAGGCTGTACGCCTCGCTGGGCGGCCGGTAGACCTTGCCTTTGTAGCGCATGGGATCACTCTCCTTCCGCTCTATTATGCCACGGTTTCCATCGTTTGAAAAGAGGCATCTTTCCGCATTCGGCGGCATAGGGTGGGACATCTCAACAAACGAGGTGTTCGATATGGAACTGAACTACAACCGCGTCCATCTATGCGGGCAGGCGGAGGACGTGCCCGCCCTGTCCCACGTCAACCACGGCTGCGCCTTCTACAGGTTTACGCTGGCGGTGATGCGCCTGTCAGGGCAGGCAGACCGCCTGCCGGTCATCGTGCCCCAGACGCTGCTCCATACTGTACCGGTGGCGGCTGGGGCCACCGTTACCGTCATCGGTCAGCTGCGGTCCTTCAACAACAAAAGCGGTCAGGGCAGCCGCCTGGTGATCTCCGTGTTCGCCCACCAGCTGACCCTGGGCGGCGAGAGCCCCTTTAACCAGATCCAGCTGTCCGGCATATTGTGCAGGACACCCACGCTGCGGCGGACGCCGCTGGGCCGCGAGATCTGTGACATCATTCTGGCGGTGAACCGCCGGTACGGACGGGCGGACTACCTGCCGTGCATCGCCTGGGGCGCGGTGGCGGCTCAGGCGGCGGACATGCGCACCGGCCAGCGCCTCACCGTGGAGGGCCGCGTCCAGAGCCGTGTCTACACCAAAAATGACAACGGCGTCCTGACGGACCGCACGGCTTATGAGGTGTCCATCATGCGTCCTGCGGAAATCGAGGAATTTCTTGTACATATTCCCCGTTGAAAACGGGAATCACCAGTGTTATGATAGATTTAACGTCAGATTTTACAAGAGATTTTACGAAAGAGAGATAGATCCTCATGCAGCATCACCTGCACTTCCCTTTTCATCACCACAAGCCCCATGCCGCCCGGTACGACGTGGACATGACCCAGGGCAGCACCACGGGACACCTGATCCGTTTCGCCCTGCCGCTGCTGGCAGGCAACCTGTTCCAGCAGCTTTACAACATGGTGGACACCTGGGTGGTGGGCAATTTCGTCAGCAATGAGGCGTTCTCCGCCGTGGGCACCGTGGGGCCCATTATCAACACCCTCATCGGCTTCTTTCTGGGAATGTCCAGCGGCGCCGGCGTGGTCATCAGCCAGTATTACGGTGCGCACCGGCCGGAAAAGGTACATCAGGCGGTACACACCGCCATTCTCCTGACGCTGCTGCTGGGCGTGGTTTTCACCGGCGCGGGCATCGCCATGACGCCGCTGATGCTGGACCTGATGAAGACCCCCGCGGAGGTGGCGCCGGACCAGACCACGTACCTGACCATCTATTTCGCGGGCATCATGGGCCTGCTGCTGTACAACATGGGCTCCGGCATCCTGCAGGCTGCCGGCGACTCCCGCCGCCCCTTCTACTTTCTGGTAGTGTCCGCCGTGGTGAACACGGCGCTGGACCTGCTGTTTGTGCTGCAATTCGGCATGGGCGTGGAGGGCGTGGCCTACGCCACCATCATTGCTCAGGCGGTATCCGCCATACTGACCATGATCGTGCTGGTGCGCTACGACGGCAGCATCCGGCTGGAGCTGCGGAAGCTGCGGTTCCACTGGGACATGCTGAAAAAGATCGTGTCGGTGGGCATCCCCGCCGCGCTGCAGATGGCCATCACCGCCTTCTCCAACGTGTTCGTGCAGGGCTACATCAACCACTTCGGCGCGGACTGCATGTCCGGCTGGACGGCCTACACCAAGGTTGACCAGCTGGTGATCCTGCCGGTGCAGTCTCTGTCCATGGCCTCCACCACCTTTGTGGGCCAGAATCTGGGTGTGGGCAACGTGGCGCGTGCCAAGGGCGGCGTGCGCCGTGCGCTGCTGCTGTCCTTCGCCGTCACCGCCGTGCTGCTGGTGCCGGTGCTGCTGCTGGCGCCGGGCCTCACCTCCTTCTTCAACAGTAAGGCCGAGGTGGTGTCCTACGGCGCGCTGCTGCTGCGGCTGCTGTCGCCGTTCTACTTCTTCTTCTGCATCAACCAGATCTACTCCGGCGCACTGCGGGGCGCGGGCAACAGCCGTATGCCCATGTTCATCATGCTGGGCTCCTTCGTGGTATTCCGCCAGATCTACCTGTATGTCATGGCCAACTACATCTCCAACGAGATCGTGCCCATCGCTCTGAGCTACCCCGCCGGATGGTTCGTATGCAGCGCCGCCACCCTGCTGTATTACACCCACTGCAAGTTCGACCACTATCGCCTGGTGGAGGATGTGTAAATGGACAAGTGTGAATCCTGCGTGTTCTACCTCTATGACGAGGAATACGACGACTACGTGTGCGACATGGACCTGGATGAGGACGAGATGGCCCGCTTCCTGGCGTCGGACACCGGAAGCTGCCCCTTCTGGCGGCCCGGGGACGACTATCTCACCGCACGGAAGCAGTAACATACAGCAAAAGAGGGGAGACAGCACATCCGCTGTCTCCCCCTCTTTCATCTGTATCGCACGCAGGCCCTCCCGCGGGATGCCGCGCCTTGTGTGCGGCGTCCCGCGTCAAAGCGGCGCGTCCGCAGCGGCGCCCGGCGCGGCACATCCCCGCAAAACGCAAGAGACGCGGCCAAAGGCCGCGTCTCTTTTCTTCCCCCATGGGCAAGACTCCGCTCGTTATACCCCCCAACAGGCGGAGCAGCAGAAAAAGCGTTACTTACCGGACTTCTTCCGGCGGCGCAGGCCCGCAGCACCGCTGAGGCTCAGCACAGCCGCGGCCGCATAGGCGGCGATACCGGCATCGAAGGTCTTGGGCGACTGGGCCGCGCCGTCGGCGCCGTTATTGGTGCCGTTGCCCTTGTGGTTGTGCCGCTTATCGTCCGGCGTAGGCACAGGCGGCTTGGGACCGTCATCGTCGTCGCTCTTAACGTCCTTCCACAGCGGCGTCACGCTGACATCGTGCTCCACCACGTAGGTGGTACCGGCCTCGTAGGCCACGCCGTCGATGATCCACTTGTCGAACGTCTTCTTGTCGGGAGCCCGGAAGCCCATGCTGTCCCAGTCAGAGCGCAGGGTGTAGTTCTTACCGCCCTCGGCACGATCCATGGCCAGAGTGCCGCCCACCTCGGTATCGTAGCTGACGGAGTAGTACACCGTCACGGTACCCTCGGCCTCGGTCTCGATAGTACCGGCATAGCCCTTCGCCGTGATGCGCACGGAGATGGTCTTGCCGATGTCCTCGCCGGTCAGTTCGTAGGCAGCCTCATCGGCGCCCTCGATGGGCTGGCCGTTCCGCAGCCACTGGTAGCGCAGGTCAGCGTTGGGCATGCCGCTGGTCTCGGCAGTCAGGGTCTCGCCGCGCTCCAGCTTGCCGTTGATGGCCACCGTGCCGGTGATATCCGGCAGAGTGCGCTGGTAGCCGCAGGTATCGCAGGTGGTATCATCCGCATCGGTGTAGTCGTGCTCGGCCTTGTCCTTGGTATAGCCGCAGCCGTCCACCGTGCAGGTGTGCCAGTGATACGTGTCGTCGCTGTCCCAATCCTCGGTCCAGACGTGGGGCTGCACCTCGTACTGGGCATAGTAGGTGACGTTGCCGGTCACGGTCTCGGCCACATCCTCCACCGCACCGTTGGGCGTGGTGCTCCAGCCCAGGAACACGTAGCTGTTGTCCTCGTCCGTCTCCTTGTCCGCGCCGGGCGCCTGAATGGCGGTGCCGTAGTCCACAGTGCCATCGGTGCAGCTGCCGGTCAGGCTGCCGCCCTGGGCGTTCCAGGCCACCGTGTACTGGTTGACGGTCCGGCTGAAGATGGCGGTAATGGTGGTGTCATCCGTCACGGTGTAGGTGCCGTTAGGCGTGCTCCACTTCTCGAAGGCGTAGGTGTACTGGGCGGTGTTGGCGCTGGCCACCGCAGCCACCGTCACGCCCTTGACGGTAACGGTGCTGCCGCTGACGGTCAGATCCGCCCCCTCCGGCACGCGGCTGACCGCCTGCACGGGCGTCACCATGCCGTACTCGGCCTCGTTGGCCTCGAAGGACACGGTAAAGTAGTTCACGGTGCGGTCATGGCCGCAGGTCAGGCACTCCGTGCCCTCCAGGCCGTCATAGACGTGGGCCTCCTTGGTGGTCATATCCCACTCATCGCAGCCGTTCCGGCACTGCTTGACGTGATAATCGTTGTCGTAGTCCTTCCACTGGAAGTCGTGCTCCAGCTTCTGACCCACCTCGAAGATGGCCTCGCCGGCAGTACCCTCACTGGAGACGCCGCAGGCACAGGACTTGTAATAGAGCGCCGGAGACAGGCAGGTAGCGTCGGCCTTGCGGTACTGCTGGCTCTCCGCCTTCTGGTCGAAGGTATGCTGGTGGACAGGCACCGTCACATCCAGAGCCGCACCGGCCCTGTGGGTGTCAGTCTCCTTGAAGCGCACCTGATAGATGCCGCTGTCCAGGCCGGCCAGAGTCCCGTCGGGGCAGGTGACGTAGTTCACACCATCGGCGCTGTACTCCATGGCGGAGGTCACGCCGGTGATGGTGCCGTCGGTGCCGCCGATGGAGGAGGGCGCGGTACCCTCCAGACCGGCAGGTGCATTCTGCGCCGCCTTCTGGATGACCAGCGTATAGGTGGCGGAGGATTGCGCATAGTTCTGGTTGCTGTCGTCTGACATCGCGGTGATGATCACGGTACCGGCCTTGCGGATGGTGACCTCGCCGGTGGCGGCATCCACCGCCGCCACGGTGTCATCGCTGCCGCGATAGACCACGGGGCCCTTGGCGCCGCTGACAGTCTGGGTATAGCTGGTGCTGGCGGGATCGTAGGTCAGATCCACCCTCGTCTCCGCGAAGGACAGCTCCTGGCCCATGGGTGCGATCGTCAAATCGTTCAGCGCCAGCTCCGCCGCGGCGAAGTTGCTGCTGCCGGAGACGCACAGCTTCACCGTGTAGGTACCGGCATTGGTGGGCTCTTCCACCGCGATGCCGTCGGCATTCGTGTAGACCACGGTCAGCGTGATATCCTGCGCGGGATAGCTGTCGCTCAGCTCCGCGGTCACTTTCTTGGCGTTTCCGTTATAGACCAGCTCCTCGCCCCGGGGATAGGTCACAGCGAAGTCGCTGACCACAGGGGTCTTCTCGCCGATGCTCCACACGATGGTCTTATCCTCGGTGGTGCCGTCGTCCCACTGATAGTTGGCGGTGTTCGTCAGCTTGGCCACAGCGGTGTACTCACCGGCGTTGACCGCCTTGAACTCGCCCTCCAGCGTGCAGCCCTCACCGGCGGCCACGCCGGTCTGGGTCTCGCCGTTGTAGATGAGGCCGGTGACGGCCGCGGGGGCCTTCACCTTCATGGGCTGGATCTTCCACTGGATGGTCTTGTCGGTCTCGGTGCCGTCGGGCCACACATACCCCTCGTTCAGGCGCAGGGTGATGGTGTACTCGCCCACGTCCGTGGCCTTGTCCTCACCGGACACGGTGTAGTAGGTGTCCGCGCCCTCGGGCACGGTGAGCACCGTCTGCTCCTCGCCGCTGTAGGTCAGGGTGGTCTCGGCGGCCACCACGGGCATCAGGTCTGCGGGCACCGCCTGCACCAGCAGGATGGTGTCGTGGGCCTCGTTCCACGCGAAGATGCTGCCGTTGTTGGTGGTGATCCTGGCCAGCACCTCCGGCGGCAGGGTCTCGTAGGTCACGCCGCTGAAGTAGTCCTTACCCTCGCGGCCCTCGACCTCCACCACCTGGATGTCCGCGTCCTCGGTCAGGCCGCTGACGGAGATCTTTGCCGAAGCGCCGTATTCCGTATCAACGAGCAGATACAGGTTTTCGTCCGTGCCATCGGTCAGGGTGTTGCCGGTAATGCTGACATTGCCGCCCAACGTAAGCTCTGTGCCGCTATGGTTGGGCGAAGCGTGCACGCCGCCGCCCTGCTCGCCGGCGGTGTTGCCGGTGATGCCGCCGTTGAGGAGCTTGGTCCATCTGTACGTGTACTGGCCTCCCTCACTGTAGCTGTACAGACCGCCGCCGTACCTTGCCGCGCTGTTGTAGGCGATGGCGTCGCTGCGCAGGCTGTTCATGGTGAACTGGCCGAGGTTGGCCACACCGCCGCCTCCGGCGCTGCTCCTGCCGCTGACATTTTCAAGATCCGAATTAGGATAATAGTTGCCACCTTGCATCAAATCGCCCGTATTGGTGGACTTATTGTACTGGATGGCTGCATTTCCGTACAGGCCGAAGCTGCCGCTGCTGCGGGGCTCCACGGCCACACCCGCGCCATAGCTGGTGGTAAAGCCGGTGATGGTGCCGTTATACAGGTTAACGTACGCCCAGCTTACCTGCAGGCCGCGCTGGGCGGTCAGGGCGCTGTTGCCCCGCAGGCCGCCGGGCGTCGCCGCGCAGTCGGTCAGGTTGGCCGAGGCGCCGTTGCAGACGCGCAGCAGGGAGCTGCTGGTGTTGCTCTTGTCGCTGGTGACGGTATGGCCGTTGAAGCAGAGGTTCAGCGTCACGCTCTTGTTGTTAGCCTCCCACGTCTCCGCCAGCGTCACATCCTTGCTCAGATACCAGTTGCCGGTGCGGGGCAGCCAGTTGGTGGCTCTGACATAACCGCCGCCGGATGCGAACGTCGCGGAGCCGTAGTCCTGCTGGGCGGCATAGTCCGTCCACTCCTTGAAGTCGATCTCGCCGCCGCACTCGCCGGAGTGGCCCGCCACGGAGATGTCATGGCTGGTGCTGTCCAGATTGCAGAGGGTATGCTTGTGGTAAATGGTCAGGTGGATATAGGTGGCGCCGCCGCTGTTGGCGCCCAGCTCCATCTGGCCGTCGTTGTCGTCGTCCAGCGTGAAGCGGGGTATATCGTTCACCATCGCACCGGTGTTATAGTGGTTGCTCTTGCTATTGATGGTCGCAACATCTTTGTCATTCGCCGGCTCCAGCACGGTCACACCGATCCGGCTGCCGGTGCTCAGCAGCGTTGTGCTGGTGCCATACTCTCTGTCCAGCACAATGCACTGGGTGGTAGCCAGGTTGTTGGCCGCACCGTTTACGGTGTTGCCGGTCACAGTGATCCTGGAACCTCTGGTGGGATACAGTGTGATCTTCTTGTCGGAGGGCTTATAGACGCTGTCATCTTCTTTGCCTGCGTTATAGATGCCGCCGCCCTGCGTACCGGCGGTGTTGCCGGTAATGCTGCCGCCGTACAGGGTCACGTAGGCAACATTGTCATAGACACCGCCACCGTAGGTAGCCGCGGAGTTGCCGGCGATGCTGCCGCCGTACATCTCGAAGCTGCCGTTCTTCTGGACCGCCACGCCGCCGCCAACGTCATCGGAGTGGTTGCCGGTGATGGCGCCGCCGTACATCTTGAAGGTGGCGCTCTTCTGGACCGCCACGCCGCTGCCAAAGCCCTTGATGGTGCCGTCGTACAGGTTAAACGTGCCGTAGGATTCCACCTTCACGCCCGCGCGCTTGCTGGCCGCCGTGCTGCCGCCGTTGATGACGCCGCTGCCCTGGCAGTCCACGATGTTCAGGGTGTGGCTTCTGGTCACGTAATAGGTATAGTCCGCGCCGTCCTTCACGGTGATGGTGTGGCCGTTCAGGCACAGCGTCACGTCCTCATTCAGAACGGTGCCGCTGCTGACGGTCACGTCGTTCATCAGTCTCCACGCGCCCGCCGTGGTGGGCAGGCTGTCGGTGGAGGTCCATTTCTCATAGATAGCCTCGGTCTCATCGTTGCCGTTGGGGTCCTCTGTGCCGTCCGGCTTGTGGATGTGGCCCGGGGACACCAGATACCGGCTGTTCTCCACCGCGTAGAAGTTGTTGCCGGTCTGGGTAACGCGGTCGGCGGACAGGCTGCCGATATCGATCTTGGCGCTGTCGCTGAGGCGTCTGATGATGCTGATGTTGGCGCTGTCGTTGGCGAACGCGATGCTGCTGGCGCTATTGTTGTTCCAGATCTGCACGTTCTTGCCCAGCTTCAGTGCGCCGCCGTCGTCCACATAGATGGCACTGCCCTGACCGCCGGTGATCACGCTGTTGCCCATGATGTCGCCGCCGGTCATGGTGAACGTACCGCTGGTGCCCACATACACGCCGCCGCCGTACCGAACGCCCACGCTGCTGCCCACGCTGCTCGCGCGGCCGTTATTGCGGATGCTGCCGCCGTACATGTTGAAGGTGCCGTTGTTCAGAACGCCGCCGTGCTCCACAACGACGCCGACGCCGCTCTGGTCGCCATCGCGGTAGATATGGCCCGCGTACATGTTGAACGTGCCGTTGTTGTACACACCGCCGCCGTCCGTGCCGACACAGCCGACGATGGCGCCCATATACAGGTTGAACGTGCCGTCATTGCGGACGCCGTTGCCCCGATACGTCTCGGCGTTGGCCGGCATCAGTGCGCTGGCGTTGTGGTACTCGCTCCATTCGCTGCTGCAGTCGGTCAGGCTGAACGTCACGCCGGAGTCCACCGTGATGATATCAAAGCTGCCGCCCGCGATGATGCTGTGGCCGTTGGTACACAGCACGGTGCCCTTCTTGGGCTTCCACGTCTCGCTGAGGGTCACGTCCCTGGTCAGATGATAGTAGCCCGCCTCGGTGGGCAGGGAATCCTCGGACTCCCAGGGCGTGAAGGTCTGGAGGTTGGCCGCGGTATGGCTGCCGCTGACCGTGTGCTCCGCACCGCAGACGCAGTGGTAGTGGGCCGGCAGCTTCTTCAGCTGCTCGTTCTCCACATACAGCACGCCCAGGTTGGGATCGTCCAGAGAGAAGCAGCCCAGCGTCTCGTCCGTCACCCTGCCCTGCACGATGCCGTCCGCCCAGCTGTTCAGGGCGATCTTTGCCGCGCTCTGGAGGTCGCTGACGTGGATGGGGTAGCTCTCGGGATCCAGCATGCACACGTTGCTGCGCGGCTGGGTGCCGGGTGCGCCGTCCTTATAGTTATAGTAGACCTTGGCGGTGCCGCCGATGTTCAGGATACCGCTGCCGGTGGCGATGCCGCCATAGGCCGTACCGACGTTATTGAAGATGGAACCGCCGGTCATGTTGAAGGTACCGTTGTTCAGAACGCCGCCCGCATAGCCCTTGTTGTCGCGGATCTGGCCGCCGGTCATGTTGAACGTGCCACCCTTATTGATCACGATGGTGGCCTGCTTGTCGCCGGTGCTCTTGTTATACTCGATGGAAGCGCCGTCGCACAGATTCAGCGTAGCCCGATCGCCCACCGTGATAGCGGCCTTCGCGCAGTCGATGCCGGTGAGGGTCACGTTGCTGAGCGTCAGGTTGTTGCCCCGCTTCAGAAGGATGGCGCTGTTTTTGGAACCGGCGGAATTATACACGCCGAAGCTGCCCCGCTTGGAGGCATCCTCAGTGCAGTCCATCAGCGTCAGGGACTGCTGGTCCGTGATGTCGTTGTAGGTCGCCTCGTCCTTGCCCAGAATGCCCGCGCCGTTGATGGTGTGGCCGTTCAGGCAGATCGTCAGGCTGTTCGTGCCGCCCCACCATGTATAGGGCGTCCAGTCCTTCGGCAGATACACATCCTTGGTCAGGCAGTATATGCCGAGCTGGCCATAGTCCACATAGGGCAGTGAGTTGCTGGCTGTACTGTTGGGGCCGCACTGCTCACGGGCTCTCTCGTCCGTCCAGAGGATGCACTCCACGTCGCCGTGCATATGCTTCTCCGTTGTGGACGTCGAGGCGGCCTGTACCTGTGTGGGCAGCATGCACAGCGCCGCCAGTGCCAGCGCCAGCAGACCGCCCATCCATTTCTTCTTCATCCGTCGATTCCTCCCTGTTGTGATTGCAGATTCTCTCATCGCTCCCCGCGGGTCTGCGCCCGCAGTGCGTTATATACGTATTGCTCCCGCCGCGTCACTCGGCGCGGGATCCCCCGTCCATGGGGCCGGGCTCCGGCTCCTCCGGCGCTCTGCGGAACCCCATGATACGGGCCGGGATGTAGACCCACGGCCGGTGCAGCGCGTGGTTGTAGTTGTCCACCGCCTGACGGTAGATGCTCTCGCTGCGGTACAGCACGGCGGCTGCCTCCCGATCGGCGGGGGTCTGCGCCAGACGGCGGCGGAAGGCGGTGACTTGGCTGGCTGCGCTGTCCACGATGCTCTGCCGGCCGGTCAGCATGCGCCGCACCTCCCAGGACCAGAGCGCCACGAAAGCAGCCGCGCAGACGGCGGCGATCAGCCACGCGATCCACGGTGTCATGTCCCATCGCCCCCCTTTCTCCAGCTTTCAGCATGGTCAGTTTACCAGCTTTTTCCGGCGACAGGAGGCCGCGCCCTTGAAATGTATATTTTTTCGACACGAAATGTCAGAACATGACTTTTCAAACCGCCCCTCCCTGTGGTAGAATCGTAGGCGATTATTCAAACGGAGGTGTTTGCGGTGTATATAGCGGTCTGCGATGATCAGGCGGAGGAGCTGTCCGCCCTGACGGCACTGCTGGACCAATGGCAGGCGGAGCGGCATTTCCCCCTGCGGTATCACACGTTCCGCAGCGCCGCCGGCATGCTGGACGCGGCCCAGCGCGAGCGGTTCAGCCTGTACCTGCTGGATGTGATGATGCCCGGCATCGACGGCATGGACGCCGCCCGCGAGATACGCACCTTTGACGATGCCGCCGATATCGTGTTTCTCACGTCCTCCCCGGGCTTCGCCTACGAGAGCTACGGTGTGCGGGCGCTGGAGTACCTGCTCAAGCCCATCAGCGGCGGCCTGCTGTTCCCCGTACTGGACAAGCTGATGCTGCGGGAGCAGCGTCCGCAGGACGGCCTGACCCTGAAGGCGGGTGCCACGCTGGTGCGGGTGCCGTTTTCCCGGCTGTCCTATGTGGAGGTCAACGGAAAGCATCTCTACTTCCACCTGGCCGACGGCACGGTGCGGGAGGTGGCGGGTTCTCTGAAGGACTACGAGCCGCTGCTGCTGGTGCGGCCGGAGTTCATGCGCATCCACCGGTCCTACATTGTGAACATGCTCCAGATCGATGAGCTGTCCCCTGCCGGTGTCCATACGTTTTCCGGCATGAACCTGCCGGTGTCGCGGCTGCTGTACCCCCAGCTGCAAAAGGACTATATGAAGCTGCTGTTTGCGGAGAGGGAGGAGCTGTGACCGTATCCGACATGAATATCGCGTCCCTGCTGGACGTGTTCGATTACGCTCTGGTGCTGATCTACGGGCTGGTACTTGATGTGTTCATCTCCGGCGGCTGCGATACCCCCCGCCAGAAGCGTCTGATCGCGTACCTGTGCCCCTGCTTTCTGGTGGTCCAGCTCCTGGGCTGGCTGACGCTGGGCGAGCTGGCTGTCAAGCAGATCTACCCTCTGATCGTCCATCTGCCGCTGGTGCTGATTTTGGTGCTGGCGCTGAAAAAGCCCTGGGGCATCGCCATCGTCAGCACCGCCACCGCCTATCTCTGCTGCCAGCCGCCCCGCTGGGGCAGCATGGCCGTGGAGGCCCTGACCCACAGCGCCGTGGCCGGCAATCTGGTGTATATCGTGCTGCTGAGCGGGTCGTTCTACCTGTTCCGCCGGTACTTCGTGGCCGCGGCCCACGGCGTCATGACCAGCTCCCCCACCGCCCTGCTGCTGTTCGGGAGCCTTCCCTGCAGCTATTACATTTTTGACTACGCCACCACCATCTACTCCGATGCGCTGTATTCCGGCATTCAGGCCCTCAACGAGTTCCTGCCCACGGTGCTGGTGGTGTTCTACGTCCTGTTCCTGCCCGCCTTCCACGTCCAGAGTCAGAAGCGCTCCAGCGCCGAGATGCAGCGCTCCCTGCTGGAGGTGGAGCTGAAGCAGTCCCAGCAGGAGATGGACTCCCTGCGCCAGTCGGAGATGCAGACGGCGGTGTACCAGCACGACATGCGCCACCACCTGAACATGATCAGCGGCCTTCTGGCCTCCGGCAGCCCCCAGCAAGCTCAGGAGTACATCCAAAAGGTCCAGTCCGACGTGGAGGCCATCACCTCCCGCCGCTTCTGCGAGAACGAGACGGTGAATCTGCTGTGCTCCTCCTTCGTCCAGAAGGCGGAAAAATCCGGCGTTACTCTGAACGTGGACGCGCGGGTCCCCGCCCACCTGCCCATCAGCGACACGGAGCTGTGCTCCCTGCTGTCCAACGCGCTGGAAAATGCCCTGCGCGCCGCGTCCACGCTGCGGCCGGAGTCCCGCCGGACGGTAGACCTCTACTGCGGCATCCGCCTGAACAAACTGCTCATCGAGGTACGCAATCCCTACGACACGCCGCCGGTGATGCGGGATGGCGTACCGGTGTCCGATGCGGCGGGCCACGGCTTCGGCTGCCGCAGCATTCAGGCCATTGCCCAGCAGCGCGGCGGCCTGTGCCAGTTCCTGGCGGAGCGGGGCACATTCCTGCTGCGCGTGGTGCTGCCGGCAAAGGGCGTCGCCAAGTAAACCTGCGGCCAATAAAAAAGGACCTGCACCTCGCGGTGCAGGTCCTTTTTTATTGGTTTGTTCAACCCTCGATGATCTCCTGGAAGTACAGGGCGTTCATGCCGGTGCCGTCCAGCATAGCCACCATCACGGTGTGGCCGTCCTTGTCGATGAAGGTGCCGGCATAGGTGACGCCGCCCACCTCGATCTTCATGGTGCCGCCGTCCTCGCTGAGGGAGTAGGTGCCCTCGGTCTGCTCCTCATCCTCGGCCAGCACAACCTTACTCTCGTCCACGAAGATGAACTGGTACACGTCGTGGAGCTGGCTCATGACCTCCTGGGTCTGATCCGCGGTCATCTGCACGCCGTCGACATAGCCGCCGATGAAGGTCCAGTAGGTACCCGCCACTTCGGGAGCGGGAATAAACTGATCGGCCAGGATGGTCAGCAGGCTCTGGCCCTCAGGGCTGGTCTGGGTATCGTCCGCGGCAGCATCGTCCGCGGCGGCATCGTCCTGCACCTGCTGATCGTCAGCAGCGTCGTCGCCCGTGTCGGCGGTATCGCCGCAGGCCACCAGAGCAAATGCCATCATCATCGCCAGCAGCAGAGCCAGCAGTTTCTTGAGTTTCATGTTCATTCTTCCTCCATTATTGTCGTTTCTCTTGATATCTATATAAACCGCCTCTGCGGTCTATATCGTTCTTTGCATCACACGCTGGTGGTGACGCTGTCGCCCTCCACGGTGAAGATGGCCAGGCTGGAGTAGGCGCAGTTGTCCATGGCGTCCCGCATTTCGAACACCATGACGTACCGTCCGTCCGGCAGCGCCGTCTCGCCGAAGGCGGTATCCGCCGTCACGGTGATGGTCTCCGCCTCGTAGGCCTCAAAATCATCATCGCCGGAAATGCTGGACATATACCACACGGTGGTGAGCTCATCGCCCTCCTGCAGCAGCCGCAGCTCCTTACCGGCCATGCCATTCTCATCCAGTCCCTGCCGCGCACCCAGGATCTCCCAGCTCTCCGTGGAGAAGTTATAGGCCACCTGCAGGTTGTATGCCTCGCCGTTCAGCAGCACCGGCACGGTATACAGGTTGTAGTCGTCACCCACGCTGCTGAGCTCCATGTAGACCACCGCGCCGTCGATGCTGCCCCAGACGCCCCGGAAGTTGTCTGTGAACACGCCGTTCTCCCAGTCGCCGACGATGTCGTTGTCCGTACCCAGCATCAGCAGGCTGTCGCTGTCCGGATCCGTATAGTACAGGGAGAAATTCACGGACGCCAGCAGGCTGTCGGCCTCCGGCCCAAGGGTCAGTACGGCGCAGCCCTCATCGTTCAGGGTCAGGGGCGCGTTGTCCCAATCCATGGCGGACAGCGTCTCCACCTCAGGCAGGTCGTGGATATCCATCTCCGCCAGATAGTCCATGCCGCTCTGGTCCAGCTCACCGGTAAGCTCATAGAGATAGAAGTACTTGAACGCCGTGCCAGCGCCCAGACCAGCATAGCTGACCGCCTCGTCTGCATCGCCGTTATAGGAGTAGTAGCAGGACAGGCCCGTGGCCTCGCTGCGGTAGGGGCCCTTCACCTGATACAGCACGCAGCTGTCCAGCGCATCCAGCACCGCCTGGGCCGAGGGCAGCATATCGCCGCTCTGGCGGGCCATGTGGCCCAGGTCCACCATGTTGGCGTAGCCCTCCTCGCGGGTGTTGCCGCCGTAGTTCTCGCTGCGGTCCGCCACGCGGGCAAACCGCGTGAAGAAGGACGGATCCTGGCAGGCGGCGCTCAGCGCCTCCGCGCCATAGCTCTCGTAGGCCGTCAGCAGCGGCCCGATCTGGGACAGGTCGGTGAGGGACAGCGTCACACTGTCCTCCGTGCCCACCAGCTCGCAGCCGGTGTAGTACGCATCGCAGATGGCGCGTCCCAGAGCGGCGCCGTCCATGGACGGCTGTTCCGCCAGCGCGCCCACCCAGTCGGTGTAGTACCAGCCGTTGCCCGGCTCCGTCTCCTCCGACGCCACCAGATAGCGGCTCAGGTCGCAGAAGGTGTAAGCCACGTCCACCGTGGCCATCAGGCAGGTGTCAAAGCCCACCAGCTCCAACGGCTGCTGCCCCGCCTCCAGCGACGGCTCCCACACCTGAGAAAACGCGGCGTACATCTCGTCCAGCGTCAGGGAGTCGTAGTCGTACAGCTCATCAAAAGCCGCGCCGGACACCGAGCCGCCGCCGTGGTTCCAGAACACCACCGCCGTCTTGTCGGCGGGATAGCTGTCCTTGGCAAACTGCAGAAACGCCGCCAGCGTCTCGCTGTCGCCCATACTGGCCGAGGGCTGCTCGTCCACCAGCTGCAATCCCTCGCTGTTGTACACGAAGCGCTGCAGCTTGGAGGCATCCACCACGTCGTTCTGCCACTCGGCAGCGCCGCCGGTCTGGATGACCACCGTCACGTTCTCCGGCAGTTCCACCTCCATCAGCTCGCTGAGGTCCGCGGTGGCGCAGCCGCCCCCGGTCTCCAGATCGCTGCCGCAGAGGTACCAGTATACCGCCCAGCTGCCGTCGTCCGCCGCCGTATTGTTGTCCGGCGTACCGGGCTCATCGCCGCAGGCGGCCAGCGGCAGGGCCATGACCAGCGCCATCATCAGCGCGAAAATTTTCTTCTTCATATTCAGATCCCCAGCAGCTGCTTCTTCTTGGCAGCAAACTCCTCCTCGGTGATGACGCCGGTGTCCAACAGCATCTTGTACTTCTGCAGCTCCGCCACCGTGTCCACGACAGGAGCCGCGGCCTGAACGGGCTGGGCCGCCTGAGCGGCCGGCGCGGCGGCGGTCTCGCCGTCCCACAGCTCTCTGGCGCCGGGATTCATCACATGAGCCAGCGCCGTGGCCATGCGGTGCAGCTCCGCCACCTTTTCATCGTACTCATTGAGATAGTCGATGATGCTGGGGTTCGTGGAGCTGAAGGACGGCGCGCTGATCTCATTCCGGAAAGACTTCCAGTACGGGTCATTGAGGATGACCTCCACGCTGAACTTATGCACCGGCGCGTCCGCCTCGAAGCGGGGCTCCGGTATATCGAACCGGCGGTCGTCCGGCTCCCCGGGACGGCGGTCGCGGTCACGCATGCGCTCCATCCGCTCCATGCGCTCGTACTCCTCTTTCTGCATCTGGAAGCGGTCCACCCGCATCTGCATGGCCCGCGCCCGCTCCGGCACGTCGCTCTCATGGCAGTGCAGACCGTCGGCCTTGCCCTCGAACAGGGTCTTGCCGTCCTCCAGGAAGCGGAAAGACACCAGGGCCGATGCCGGAAATACCAGTGCGCCGTCGTATCCCTTCAGCCGCAGCAGACGGTGCTCCGTGTCCGCCAGCAGCTCGCCGCTCAGAAAGCCGAAGCTCATGCGGTCCGTCTCCTTGAACGCGTCCCGCAGCGCCTGGTTTTCGTCATAGTAAGCGATGTATTTCTTGAACTGATCCAGCGACATGCGCTCCAGCACGCCGTCCGGCAGATCCACCTTACCGGCGCACTCCTTGCACAAAGGCATATCCTCCACCTTGGTGGGCAGCAGCCGCGGGGTAGGGCTGCCGCAGATGGGGCAGAGCTTTTTATTGTTACTGAATAATCCCATAGGACCCTCCTGTATTCTCCGTTTGTTCCGGCGGTCTGAACCGCCCACTCTCCGTTTCGGCAGTATAGCATGTTTTTCGACAGCGGTACAGGCTCCGCCTGAAATGTATGTTTTTTCGGCGCGAAATGTCGGCATCGTGCTGCCGGGACTTCTGACGCAGCATGGCGCGTTTCGATCGGCGGAACTGTGTTTGCCCCTGTTGCCTGACGCCATCTTCAGCAGATATTACCAGCCCTCGCCGCCGCATATTCACCGTCCCTCGGGAAAAGCTATGACTGCGATACCCAATCAGAGTTTATCGCTCAACAACAGGAAAGGAGATTTTTCAATATGTCCAGTAAGAACAGCAGCAAGCTGAACGTTCCCGAGGCCAAGGCCGCTATGGATAAGTTTAAGATGGAGGCCGCCTCCGAGGTGGGCGTCAACCTGAAGAACGGCTATAACGGCGACCTGACCAGCCGCGAGGCCGGCTCTGTCGGCGGCCAGATGGTCAAGAACAAGTGTCCCATACGAACAATGGAATTCGTAAGGAATGACAGGACTGCATTCGGTCATAAACAGGAAATTAAGTACATAGCGAGCATTACAGTATAGAAGACAGAAAGACCGCGGGTTACGCTGTTTCTCATACGGAGGCTGGGTCTGTAAAGGCACTATCTTTGATACAAAAAAAGCCCAATCCTGCAAATGACTGCCGAAAAGGGCTTGATATAGAGGGTTTCCGAAGTATTGATGATTCTGACAGCATCGCTTCGGAAATCTTTTTTGTTTGTTCAGTTGTGCATCCTGCCTGGGCAGGGTGTAATATATCCCCTTTTTCGGGTAGAGAGGAATAATAAAATGATATAAGTAAAATCGAAAGAATGCCTTCAGGCTATTTATGAACACTAATGAGGTAAAATTCCCGGTAAGTATGTACACTTTGGCTAAAATGTGATATAATATTTAATTAATTGTGTCCGGGAGGTAATCACATGAATCAGGTTTATAGAGACCAAATCGCAAACGAGTTCCGTAATTGTGTAACAAATACTATTCGACGTATTCAAGGTGAAGCTACATATCGTCCTTTTCACTCTGCACTATTGTCTGATGAGGCCTTATTCTGGAGCCGTTTTGAACGGTCATTTAGCACATCGTTCGGGCAGAGGGTAATTGAGGAATTAGCGCGAATTGCTGCACTCGCAAATGGTGCCAGCGACGCCCGGCGTCAAGTTGAAACCTATGTGACGTTGGATGTTGCTTATCTCAATGCCATTTCAGATCATATTCAAAAACTGCGAAGCGGCAATCGTGAGAATTTTGCATGGAGCGACGCACTTGCCTCCATTAGCTCCGTTACACCGACAGGTAACACTTCACGATTAAGGATCATCTCTGATCTTTGGTGGAAAAAAGACGGCATTGATAATTACATAAGCCTGAAAACCGTTAAACCGAACATCGATCAGACAGCCGTTGCAAAGGAGGACTGTTTGCACCTGACCATTGGAAACCCCGGATGCCGTGCATACTTCGGCTTGCCTTATAATCCTTATGGAGAGTTAAAAACAGATTATGCCTTCAATCCCCCAATGGGTATATTTGATTTCCGCCATGACTCCGTTGTTTTAATTGGTCGTGAAATGTGGGACACTATTGGCGGAGACGGCTGCTATGATGAGATTCTTGATATAGCGCGCCAGGTTGGGCAAGAAACGAAATCCGCAATTGAGAGAATCATGTAACAATTCGATATACTATCGCTGAGAAACCAAGGAGGATACGAGATGGCGAGTTATACTATCGCAACCGAAACGGCTCTTACAGATGAGCGTTTGCGTCAAATCTACAACACTGTGAAGGCTGGTATCATCCATTTTTCCTACGATGAACTCGACACAATTTTTGAAATTGCCCTAAATAACAGAAGCCTCTTTCCCGGAATAAACCTTGCTGGTGCGAACAATCCAGAAGCCTACATAGAGCGTTGGGTCGGCGAATATCGAAACGCTATCATAAACCCTCCCCATTCACGTGTCGCAAGTCCCAAATCTGCGTGTTCAGATCCTGCGATCAGGTCTATAGTGATGGTAACACAGGGTATTTCCGAAACTGTTGCATTAGAAAAGGAACAAGCTCATAATCTGTTTATGTCCGCAGAAAACGTCCAAGGAAATTTGTTGGAAGAATACATTTCTGTGTCAACACGGCCATATGGCTGGATCTGGTGTGCCGGCAATACTTTGCGAGCTATTGATTTCTGTAGTTCTGACGGTGCCGTCCTTCTACAGATCAAAAACAAATCCAATACAGAAAATAGCTCGAGCAGTAATATTCGCCAAGGGACGACGATTCTTAAGTGGTATCGCTTAGGAACAAGAACAGTAAGAGGACAAAAGGTTCCTACTTATAAGTGGGATGCCTTGAATACGATAATAAATAATCATCGCACTCTTTTCCATTTGCCTCCCTGCAATATGACCGAGGAGCATTACATCCAGTTTATTTCCAATCTGGCAAATCTGAACCGCAACCTTATAACAGCTGAATAATATGAGAGTAATAACCTTACAAAAACCTTGGGCAAGTCTTATCGCTGCCAATATCAAAAAGATTGAAACGCGCAGCTGGCCTTGTTTTGAACATGGCGATTTCTACATTCACGCAGGTCTATCAAAGATAAGGTCGTCAGAACAACGCCGCCAGGAACTGCTTAAGCTAATACCTACAGCGCCACATTACGGAGAAATCTTTATAAAAACCACTCTCTCCGAATGTGTGCTTATTACCGAAGAATGTGCACGCCAAATCGAAGAGAGTGATCCTTTGTGTTATTACTGTGGGGATTTTACTCCTGGGCGTTATGCCTGGGTTTTATCAAACATCGAGCCGATTGAACCAATTAAGGTTCGCGGCAAGTTGGGAATATGGTATTATTAAAAGAGATCCAGCGTGAGCTGCTCACCTTCGCCAGAGGTTTGAGCGGCTCTCTTTTTTTCTAATGCAGCATCCATCGCGGTTTGCCATGTAACATCACTGGTGTTCTTATAGCGGGAGAAGGCATATCCCTCATAAACCGGTAGGCTCTCTCCGTGCATATCTGCAATGATCGTTCTGGCAATCGCCTCTCCGAGCTTAATTGGTACTGCATTACCAATCTGTTTATATTGTTCGTTTATGGGGCCACAGATATTCCAGTCATCCGGGAATCCCTGTATTCTGCTATACTCCTCGACGCTTAAAGGACGGTTTTCGGTAGGGTGGCAAAGATCTGTTGCAGGCATCGTTGGATCCGTTACAAGGGTTGGAGAAGGCCGACTAAATGAAACTCGTCTGAAAAAACCAGTCTTTCCGCCTCCCAGTTTCAACGTTGCACCCATCGCTTCTTCTTGAACTTCTTTGGGCAGATCCTTCCAATATTGGCCTTCTTTCAGCATTCTGTAATACTTTAACCTCTTTTCAGGGAATCCCACATAGTGATGCGGTTTCTCTTCTATATCTTCGACTGCTTCTCGAAGCGTAATCCAAGGAAGCAAACCATACCGAGCAGATTCATCGTGAGTCGGAGAAAGATAAGGCGCCTTGGATCCACCGAGTTTCCCTATCATTACTACACGCTCTCGGATTTGTGGTGCGCCAAAATTAGCCGCATTGTATAGCTCGAAGGATATTGTGTATCCAGCCTCCTTTAGCCGATCCAAAATTACACACAAAGCACCACCCTTGATGGGTTCTTCAATATCTTTATAGGGATATGGAGCCGAAAGAAGTCCTCGCACGTTTTCGATAACAACGTAAGTGGGGCGAATTTTTTCGACGATTTCTATGTACCTCAAAAACACATTTCCGCGTTCGTCCGCCAATGCGCGTCTGGCACCGGCTGTACTAAATGCTTGACAAGGAGGGCCACCAAAAATCACATCAACTTTTCTGCCTTCCGGAATGTTTGCTAACCGCAGTATTTCAGCTGGTTCATATTTGTTTATGTCGCCAATCAATGCAATGTCTGGCTCGTTCTCCGCAATTGTCATCCTACAGTACTTGTTAAATTCGCAAGCCAACAAAGCTGATATGCCGCCATTCTTCATCCCGATATCCAAGCCCATAGCGCCTGAAAAGAAACTCAAAGCTACAATTTCTGGGATATCTGCATTCTCTCGAGCGTGATCATCCGGCTCGATGATAACATCATATTCTTGAATGTATTTTTCTAAATCATCGGCATTTACAACCCACTGAATACCCAGTTTTGTAGCGGCCAGTTTTCCTTCCTTAATCAGTTTGCGCGCATATTGGGGAGTTACTTTCAATTTATCTGCAACATCTTGGATGGTGAGAAGATTTTCAAATTGTTCCATCGGTCTGTTCTTCCTTTCGTTCGCGAAACTTTACACCGTCCCTTATCATAGCATCAAGTGCAGCAAATTTCAACTCTATTATTTGAAAAGCCGCAGTTATTTAGATGGTTGTTTACGTATGCGTAAACTGGTGTCAGTAGTCTGTTTGCATATTTAGCAGTTGAACCTATCGTTATAAATGGGTATCTTGTATCGAGCCGAGGGCGCAAACACAATAAATAATAAACCTTAGGTGAAGGGCGCTTTTTAATTATATGGATAATATCCTGCTTTCACCAAATAACGCCCGACGCCATAGCTGGAGTCACTGCGCTCAAAGACTTCCGTCGGCAGCTTGGGCAGATACTTCCGTCCAAATGCCGTACCAAAATGTGCCTCGAAGTTGGTTGTCGGCAGTACTACCCAATCGGTGCCTTCCTGCCGGTTGGCCATGTAGTAGAGGATCAGCGTCGTTACCACGTCCAACGGAACTTCTTTAGGCGCAACGGAACGGAGCTTTTCTATAAAAGCCGGCGGCAGCTCTGTCTCTGTGCTTTTCAGCGGCCCCAGCTCCAACGCATCGGCAATGATGTCATCGAAACGTAACGTCCATGCTCCTTTGGTACTCTCAGAAAACAGCGGCACCTGAAACTGAATCACCTTGTTCCGCCACGCAGCATCAAAACTTTTTTCTATGACTTCTGCCTTCGGTATTACAGTTTTACGCACCTTATCGGGATTATCCAGTACAAATCGGGCAAGGCAGTGAACATGGCGGTGGAACCAGCCGCTACCGTCGGCATCCACCAGTTCGGGAAATATCTCATGTATCTCTTCAAAATGGCTCTTATCCGGCCGCTCCCTTTTGGGGGCGGCTTTTTTGCTGTCCGGAACACTGCACCAGGCACACAATGCCTTGCGCACATGATCCAGACGCTTCCTCGGGTCGCCCTCAAGGATATTACCGTCTGCGTCATGGAACATATATCTGCGGGCGATAATGGTCAGAACACGGGTCAGACCTTTGAACTCCAAGATGGTGGTAAAGGTGAAGCGGCCCATATAGGAAGTGTCGTTTTTGCTTTTAGCGGTATAGCTCACGGTTTCGGTGTAGTCCAAGAACTCTTGCCATTCATTCAGCATAAGGCACCTCCAGTACGTTTTTTTCGATCTGATCGATCAGCAGCTCCCACAACAGATTGCGCTTGCCCAACGCGACCACATACTGCACGGCGATACCGGGGCGCACGATTCTGTTCAGCAGTTCACGACACTTTTTTGAAACAGGCTCTTTGTAGTCGGCAGCAAAAGAATGCTCCATGTATGCCTTCATCATTGCGGTAAAGCTGGCCGTGTCTGCTTTGTGCAAAAGCTGTTTGCGTTCCAGAGCGGTGTTTTCATCGTCGATATCGCAGATCAAATCGCCCAGGATACGATAGCCGCTCTGCCGGAAGTCGGTTAGCAGATCGTAATAATCGGTCGCCTCCGGCAGATGCTCTGCCAAAAACAGTTCCCGTTCCTCTGTATTCATAAAAGGCCACTGCCGGTCTGAGATAGCAACCCTGAGCGCTGTGATGCGCTCAGGCGGGAGCTGGCGAAAGAAAGCATACAGTTCATCGGAGTCGCATAGGTCTTCCTGCCCTCTGGCATACAGGATGCGCTCGATATCGCTTTTCTTTTGCCTGTCCTTTACCGGAATACGGCAGGCTCGGATGCGAGAAAGACAGCGCTCATAATCTTGCAGCAACTCAGAAACAGAGGAAAGAATTTTGGGATCGAGCCGGTCCTGCCAACCATCCTCCTGCGCAAAAGCAAACAGTTCTCTGTCCTCTGCGGGAGTAGCTTTAATTCGCGGCGTGTTCTGCTCCAACTGCCGCGCCAGATAGGGCAGCTTCTCAATGTGGGACTCGACCTTGCTCCAGTCCGTCCGAGCAAAAAATGCGTTCAATTTTTCCTTGTGGGTCGGCTCGTACCACGCTCGCCGTGTTTCCTCTGCCTGCTCCGCCAGATATTTGTACTGGAGAAAGGCGCTGCGCTTGACTCGCTTTGTACCAATGTATTCGTCAAGGTCAGGGCGCACACCGCTTTTGGCGGCGTCGATCTCCAGACCACTGAGAATGGCCAGGGTCTCAATTTCTCTGCGGCAGCGCTTCCGTTCGCCGGGGTCGGTGCTGTCGGTGTAGGCGATCACGCTGCGATCCATAGCGGCATTGCAGATCTGGCCGATGCGGGCGGCAAAGGTATTCTCCACCGTGCGGAACCGCTCCCGCCAGTCGTTGGGATCAGACAGTGGAGCGGACAGGGACGGAATCTTCAGCAGCGGCAGATTGGCGTTGTTGGAAAACTGCTGATGTACCTCGTATTCGTAATTGCGTTTGACACAGCGATTCAGGATGGGATCGGCAATAGTCTTAATCTGGTCACCGTCGTAGTCAGCACCGCCCAGGCGCTCCGCCGCCAGCGAGTCGGCAGACACAAAGACCACATCGGTCAAATGGCCAAGATAGTGTTCGCGCAGTTCATCCCCGGCCGGATAGACGGAAAGCTGCAATTCTTCGTTGCGGGCAATGTGCGGATTGCGGAGCAACGTGCAGCTGTCGTCATGTTCATAGGCGGCGCCGGGAGCGTAGAAACTGTCCTCCGCAAAGAATGCCGCAAGAACCGAATCGCAAAAGGCACTCTCCGCAGGCATTTGAAATGCACGGGGCAGTATCAACTGCCGTAGCAACTCCAGCAAATCACCGGAGAGGAACCGGTTGTCTCCCGGCACCAGCAGGTGACCTATGGCGTAATTTTTCAGCAGTGTTTTTGCCTGCATTTCCAAAGCGTCCGTGTAGATCGGCTCGTTAATAAATCGGGGATTTTTGTTCAACACCGCCGCAAGAATATGTGTCCGAGTTTTGCGCGGCTGGCTCAGACCGTCCAGGAAATGTTTTTTGCGGAAATAATCGTTGGCGCAAAAATTGTAGTAAGCCGTTTCGGTCGCCTTGGTCAGCCATTGCCGCTTATCTGCTTCCGGACTGTAGATCCAACCATCGGGTAGATCGGCGGGACGAAATTCCTCTGGCTGAATAGATACTGTGGACAGGAATTGATAGTTCAGCGCAACAAGGGATTCTGCCTGTTCCTTATTCGTGTTGGTGATATACAGTGCGTGGCGGTATTTACGAAACGCCTTCCAATAGTCCTTCCAGTCCATATCATTTTCCTGTAGCCAGCGGTCTGCCTTGAACTGACTGCGGGTCAGAATGATATCTACATCCTTGACCGAATGGTTGACACCCCAGATGTCCTGAATGACCTGCGTTCCGGAACGCTTCAAAAAATCCTTGAAGTCCACCAGGTGGAGCATCCCTTTGATGTAGGGCAGACGGATCTGGAAAGAGGTGTGACAGTGTCGCCCACAGTACGCTTTGTCTACTGTCTCTGCGTATTCCTTTGAAATCAGGCCAACACCGTCAAAACAAGTGATGTTAATATCTTCAATCGTTTCGTCCCGATAATATTTTCCGTGCTCATCCCCCTCCACCACGGTAATGACAGGCACTCGCTGCATGAGCTTCTTGGGATTGTCTACGACGATCACGCGATGCGGCTTATCGATCCGGATGCCGTCCACTCGTGCGCCGGAGGAAAACATCAAACCGTTGTAGGCATAGAGCTTACTGATCTGACAGCGGCGCAAGGTCATGTCCAGCATGATACGCCGGCGCATGGGTTCATACAGGTCGGCACGAATGAAGGACAGTCTGGACTGGCGGCTCATACTGGCGGACCGTTCGAAGCTGACATAGCGGTGGGGCCCATTGCCGAAATCCAATGTCACGCCATCGGGCCGAAACATGTCTCTCGCTTTTTCTCGGCGGTGCTGCTGTGTGCGATTGCTGCCGCGGCGATCAAAGATGCCGGAGAAGTCCATATAGAAAATGACATCCGCAAGGTCGGTGATACAGGTGTCCTCCGCACGCTCCCGATAGCGGTCGCCGCGGAGCTGACACATCAGCTGAAAGAACAAAGCACAGTCATCCTGCTCGTGTTTTGCGCCGGGGATCATACAGTGGTCCGTTGCAGTACGGTTCAACCGAAATGTGTATACACCATTTTCCTCTCTGGCATAGCTCATAAGCGTTCTGGCTGAGAGTTCATAGATCCGGTATTTAGTTTGCGGCATCGTATCACCTCCGTTTTCATTGTGGCAGAAGCGCAACCCCATAATCTGCACAGCTATATCATATCACAAAATCGTTCAGATGCAATAAGGATACTGGCCCCACTTTTTTCGGCGAGGTCAGTATTCTATTTCTTTTAAGGAGGTATACCATATGTACAAAAGCAACATCCAACCCCTCAACACCATCGACGGTGAAACCTTGATGAGCATCCCCATGGAGCCGCTGAACTTTGTGGTGGACTCGCTCATCTCACAGGGCCTGCATATTCTGGCAGGCGCACCGAAGGTGGGAAAATCCTGGCTGGCTCTCTGGCTGGCTACAACCATCGCCAAAGGCGAACCCGTTTGGAATCTTCAGACGAAGCAAGGCACTACGCTCTATCTCTGCCTTGAAGATTCCACCCGCCGTATCCAGAACCGGCTCTTCAGCATCACGGACGAGGTCCCGTCCAGCGTTCGCTTCTGCACCGAAAGCAACATTCTGGAGAAAGGTCTGGAGCAGCAGCTCACCCAGTTTCTCAAAGAATATCCGGACACGGTTCTGATCATCATTGACACGCTGCAGAAAGTGCGCGGCGCAAAAAATGATAACGCTTATGCTAACGACTACCGTGACCTTTCTCTGCTCAAGCGTATTGCGGATCAGCACGGTATTGCCATCCTGCTCGTTCACCATCTGCGCAAGGAAGGCGATGAAGATGTGTTCAACCGCATCTCCGGTACCACCGCCATCAGCGGTGCGGTGGATTCCAGCTTCACACTGGTGGAGGACAAGCGTGGCAGCGGCCATGCGAAACTCTCCTGCATTGGTCGTGATATTGAATACAGAGAGATAGAGTTGGAACGGAACGAGGATAATGTGTGGCAGCTCATCTGTGACAGCAAGGTCACTCCCGACGGAAGCATCCCTGCCGCCATCTCTGCATTCATGTCGAACCGTACTGAGTATATCGGCACTCCCACGGAGTTCGCTGAAGAGATCGACCCTGACGGAACGCTGGGGATTACGCCGAAGAAAGCGGCACGTCTAATCTCGGAAAGCCTTGCAGCCCTAAGACAAATCGGTGTTACAGCCTATCTGCGCCGCAGCAACGGAAAGCGCATCATCGAGCTGCACCGTGCCGAAAGTGTCGACACGCCAGGGGTTGACCCTATCGACCCTTGTGAGGCCACAGGAGACGATTTGTCGGCTGTTTCCGCCTCTGCCGGGTAAACACCCCACCTCGGAATCTGCCACGAGTTTCCGCCGTGTTTGAGGAAACGGCTGGAGTTTACGACAGAGGGAGAAAGTTCCCTCCTTTGGGAGGGAGCGAGCATCGCCTTTGGCAGTCCACCGCCGCCCAATGGGGCTGCGGTGGACTGCCAAAGGCATCTCTTTTCCGGGCAGAAGCCCGGACCCACTTTATTACGGAGGTATTCATTTGATGAAAAAAGCCAACCGCACAAAACCAGTTTCATTGACCTTCCGTGTCACGGAAGGTGACGCAGAGCTCATCCACCGGAACGCAAAGTCCGCGGGGATGGATCTGACAAAGTACCTGACGACATGCGCCGTCGGGAAAGAGATCGTACACATCAACGGCTTCGATGACTGCGCCCGTGCGTTGCGGCGGCAGGGAGCGAATCTCAATCAGCTCATCACACTGGCAAACATGGGCAGGATCAGTTCCGTTAATGTTGGTGAAACCTATGAGCTCTATCTGGAGATCCAGAAACTGCTGAAAGAGGTTCTGGAGAGGAAAGTGTGAACCATGGCAACGGTCACACCCATCAACCGTCCGAAAGGACAATGCCGCGCCGGACTGTCTGCTGCATTGGACTACGTCATGCAGGAGAAGAAGACCGAGTTCGACGGCCGACAATTGGTTACAGGTATCAACTGCCAGCCCGAGATTTGCTACACACAGTTCATCAGCACCAAACTTCAGTACGGCAAGTGTGACGGCAAAATGTATTTTCATTTCGTGCAGTCCTTCCACCCGGATGAAAATATCACACCGGAGAAAGCACACGCCGTTGCTCTGGAGTTGGCGCAGCAGTGGAAGGACTACGAAGTCATCGTTGCAACACACACCGACGCGAAGCACATCCATTCCCACTTCATTATCAACTCAGTCAGTTTGGAAAACGGCAGGAAACTGCATTTCGAAAAAGACGATCTGACACAGCTCCGAAAATTCTCAGATGAGATCTGTATGCGTCACGGCCTGTCCATTTGCCAGCCGAAGAAGCAACAGACCTCGGGAATCAGGCAGGCGGAGTATCACGCGGCGATGCGCGGCGAGAGCTGGAAGGTGGCTCTCGCCATTCAGATCGACGAGTGCATGAAATATGCCGTCAACAAGGAGCAGTTCATTGAACTGATGCAGAGCGAGGGTTATCAGGTCAAGTGGACGGATAGTCGCGCGAATATCACCTACACCACACCCGACGGCAAAAGCTGTCGGGATTTTCGTTTACACGAAGAAAAATATTTAAAGGAGAACATGGAATATGAATTCTACATTCGAGCGCAGCAATACACGACCCAGCATGTCGGATATGAAAGCTATGCAGCAAACGGCTCTGAGCCGCAACATCGACAAGGCTGGAAATATCCAGAAGGCAGTCACGCTGACGGAGGAGAACTGGACAGGCCTGACCAACGCGGTGGAGCTGACCGGACAATCCGTTCTGCAGCTTCAGGAGAGTGTGGAGCATCTGCTCACGGACGAGCAGATGGACGCAAAGCTCAAAGCACAGGTGCAGTCTTTGATGGAGCAGCACAGAACAGCGATCTCCGAGATGCAGTTGGAGGTGCAGAAATTGACCGAGAGCAGCACCAGTCACTGGACGCAGATGGAGAACAATGTGGAGCGCACTCTGAACAGAATACAGCGGGATCAGGAAACGGCACTGAAGGAGTTCGGGAAACAGGTTGGGAGAGCCAGCGCGGAATACTCTACCGAACTCTCCAGGGCGAGCGATTCCGTGAAAAGGTCCGCGAGTCGAATCCGGCTGCAGATGTATCTGCCCACCATCATTCTGGTGGTGTGGGAATTGGTGCGGCATCTGTTCTTGCTGGATTGAGTGCCATGGATGCCGACAGCGATGATCCGGAGGAACGGTGCCGTAAGATGGAGGCCAAGACTGCGGCGCAAAATCTCGGCGCAGCAATTGGTCTGGTGGCTGGATCGGTCATTGCAGCAAACAGACACAAGTCCGCAACAGAACCGGACTTTCAATCGAACGAACAAACACAAACCTGGCAGCAGACCATGTAACGGTCTGCTGCCTTTCTCATTTTCAGATAGAGGTGTTACTCAAGACCTGTATTTTTCTTTCCTGTCAGGGCAATAATTTTTACAGCAAAGGAGGTGGGCGGCAGTGACTGCGCAGCACACCCAATCACTGGAACAGAAAAAGAGACACGCGGCGGAACAGATCTGGCTTCACTATTACAACCAGACGCTGTTCGAAAAGGGCTTGATCACGGAAACAGAACGAAATCGTATGAAGAATCTGATCAACGGGTTAGCGCCGTCCACCGCTAAATAGTTTTCTCGGGGAGCATCGCACACGATGCTCCCCCTTTTTCGAAATTCATATTGCTTAATTCATACAGAAATGATATATTGATTACGATAATGATAAAACGAAAAACAAGGAGGAGGAGTCATGGACATCCACACCATCCGAATGATGCTCAAGACACGTTCTATTTACGATATCCCGTTGCGGGTGACCTACTATGCCCGAGTATCGTCCGAGAGTGATGAGCAACTCAACTCGCTTGGAAACCAGATTGCCTACTACGAGGATCTTATTAGAAAAAATCTGACCTGGACATTCGTCCCTGGGTACATTGATGAAGGCCTCTCTGGCATTTCTACAAAGAAGCGTGAGAACTTCAATCGCATGATTGACGATGCGGCTATGGACAAATTCGATTTGGTGATTACAAAAGAAATCTCCAGATTTGCGAGAAACACACTGGACTCCATTCAGTTCACACGGCAACTTCTCGGATACGGCGTCGGCGTGTTCTTCCAGAATGATAACATCAATACCTTCGACGAGGACTCGGAACTTCGTCTGTCCATCATGTCCTCCATCGCACAGGACGAGTTGCGCAAGCTCTCGAGCCGCGTGAAGTTCGGTCATCAGCAGGCGATCAAATCCAACGTGGTGCTTGGCAACAGCCGCATCTTCGGATACACAAAAGCTAACGGAAGACTGGTCATCGACAAAACTGAAGCGCCAATGGTCCGCGAACTCTTTGAGCGTTACGCTACCGGCGAATATTCCATGAAGCAACTTGAAACTATCTTCTGGGATAAGGGCTACCGCAATCACAATGGCAACAAAATCGCCCACACCACCATGTCTAACATGATCGCAAATCCCAAGTATAAGGGCTACTATGTGGGGAACAAGGTCAAGGTCGTGGATATGTTCACCAAAAAGCAGAAGTTCCTCCCGCCGGAGGAATGGGTCATGTTCAAGGATGAAACAGGAGAAATCGTCCCCGCAATTGTAACGGAAGAAATTTGGGATCAGGCCAACGCCGTACTGAAAAAGCGCAGCGAGGATGTAAAGGCCCGCCAGGGAATCAGCAACCACGCAAACCTTCTGACCGGAAAATTATACTGTACCCACTGCGGAGCAGCCTACTATCGGCGGGACACGGTCGACCGCTCCGGTAACAAAAACAGTAAATGGGTATGCTCCGGCAAAATCAAAAACGGAAGCGACTCCTGTCCGTCCTTTGCAGTGTACGAAAGCGAGATAAAGCCTCTCCTGTTGGAAGTGTTGAGGGATACCGAGGCAGATGCAAAAGCTCAGATTGAGCGATACATGGAACTGTATACCAGTCTGGCGGGCAGCGGTGGGATCACTGAGCAAATTCGGGAACAGGAGCAAATCATTGAACTGGCGGAAAAAAAGAAGCAGAAGCTGCTCCAGCTCGCCGCCACCGGAGAAATGAGCGACCGGGATTTCCTGTCCATGAACAAGCAGTGTACCGCTGAAATAGACACAGCAAGAGAACTACTGTCCGAACTATATGCCCAGCGTGAGTCTGCCGATGATTTGAAAAAGCACCTTGATACTATTCGCCAGGTGCTGAAGGAAGCTGAGCGGGATGCAGTAAAGGGTGTCGTCAACAAAGATTTCGTGGACAAGTTCATTGACAGGATCTTCGCCACCATGGTCGATGAAACCACCATGCAACTCCAGATCAAGATATTCACCGGCGAAGTCACGGATAAGTATCTGGCAAATCTCAGAGTTCGTGCAGGTAACATCATTGATGTATCCAAGAAGCCAGACGAGAATGCAGTGGCCGCAATGACTGTTGCTGACGATAGTCGTACGGGTCACACGTTCAAGAAGATGATCGAGTCCTACGAGAAGAACCTGTAACCTCTCCCACAGAAGGGGCGTCCGGCCTTTGGCCGGACGCCCCTTTTCGCTTACCGGCATCACTGCTCAGGACAGCTCGCCTTTTCGGTGAATATCTCCCTCAAGCACTGTTACCGTGTATCCCAGCTCAGGCAAACGGCCGGGCGGAAGAAGTATTCGGGAAAATTACCGGCCGCCGCGATTGGCTCACCTCTTCTTTGCGTTTCTCCGGTCTTTTGGCAGTCTCCAATACCTGAGCGTTGATACAGCGTTTCGTATCTGCTGAATTTCTTCCGTTGAAAGCTGATATATCTTTGAGAGGACAAGCTCATCTCCTAACTGATATGCAGCCTGCAGGCCCCTTTCTTTTATACAATCGTCCAATTCCTTGAACACGCTTCCGGCTTCCTCCTGCGATATTGCGTTTACTACCTCTATCCTATCTGTCTCGCCCGGGATCAGGACTAATACCCCGCCGCCTAAAGAGTGGACGTTGAGCTCGATCGACAGAAGTGTAAGGCTGTTGTACCACATACACACCAGTTGTTCCGCAGTAATGTCTGGCTTAATATGCCCCGCAAGCAAGCTGTTCGATACCACGTATTTCCCGTCATTGACTACTAATTTGGGAGCATCTCCGAAAACCGTCAAGATCAAATCAGGGATCTCAATGCCCGGCGTAATATACCACGGCTTTCTCTGCCGGCACTTATAGCGCAAATGAACACCGGTCTCCACTCCATGCCTGATATACCGTTTGTCTGCGGCCGTTACATTCCCGGGCACGAAAAGATTATTGAGCTGCTGATCGGGGCCTGCAATTGCACCTATACCCGTTCCGCCGCTTATTTCCTTTCCGCTGCTGATGCACGGGAGGAGACTTGCAGAAGGAAGCTTATAGCGCCTGCAGGTCTCCTTATTGGGGTGGAAATAGTTTTTATCGGCGCAAATATATCCGATATTGAATTTGCACAGGTCGATCAACGGTATGATCGTTTTTTTCCTCCGAAGCATTTCTATCATATTTCTCTGCTTTTCGCTGAGCATCGAAAAGGCAAACGGCTTTTTCCTGTGTATAATGTCGGAAATCTTAATTTTGTTTCTGCGTGATATGTTGTTTGCAAGCAAATCATCGACCCTGTCGTAAATCTCAAAATCCACGCAAGGTGTACTTGCCCCGTATTGGTCTGCAAGCAGCAGAACGGTCTCCACATCAACATCAGGAAAAAAGTCCTCGTGTATGCGAATGATCTTAACAGCGCCAAAATTGTTGCCAAGATACGTCCACAGGGGATATGAATACTTCACATAGGTTATTTCAAAGGGCAGCACAAAGGCCATGCGCCCGTTTGGAGCCAGCATATTTGACGCATGGATGGTAAACGGCATCCAAAGGCTGCCGCTCGACAACATCTTGATTTTGTAATCAGCCATTCGGTCAATGGCCCTTGCACGGTCTTCCTCCTTTAGATTTCTCAGACTGACATAGGGAGGATTCCCGACTACCGCCGAAACTGCAATTTTTTCAGAGCATTCCATGAAGTCTTTGCAGCAGCCGGCAAATGACGTCGGTGCGGAGTCTGCATATTTCGAGAAAACAGCAGGCTGCAGCTCAACGCCGATGACCGTGGGCGTATCGTTGCCAAGCGCGGAAAATCTATTGAAAGCAGCGTCTAAAAAAACGCCGTCGCCAAAGGCAGGCTCCAATAATGTGTCGGATCGATCTCTCAAAGCCCACGCAGCCATATAATCAGCAATACGTTGAGACGTATAATATGACCCTGTTAATCGAGTGACTTGCATACGGCGCCTCCCGCGACGATCTGTTCAATTTTTTCCATTTTTTGAATTACTGCATTTCCGGTTTCGGTGATATGGTAACTGCCTTTTTTCTGCTGCTCCACACACCCCACCGACTGCAATTCCCGCAGCCACTTGTTTATTGTTGCCGGACTGCTGCCATACTCGGCGGCGATCTCCTCCTGCGAGAAATTGACAGCTGCGCCGCGAGAGGTCTCTCGTTCCTGACTCTTTAGCCAGCTCAGAAAGTGATACTCCTTTGAGCCAAACAACTGTATTCGCTTGTCTGCCACGATAGCGTCACCCATTTCTATGATATTTTATAGCATAATAAACTAATTTTTAACTGTATTGTACTATAATAAATTATCGTGTCAAGCATCACGCAATATACAAAACAGGGCGGACTTTTCATTCGGCGTATTTACCGTCAGTCAACATCGACTCCTACGAGAAAAACCTGCATCCTTTCCCGCAGACGGGGCGTCCGGTCTTTCGGCCGAGCGCCCCCCTTCTATCAGTATTACTAACATCCCATATCACATTTCATAGCTTTACTTTTCTCGTTAATTATCCTACTATACAGGCACAGCAACGAAAGATCCCATTTTTCGATAATAAATTCACGTTCTAAGGAGGAACTTATCATGAAGAACATTGGTGCTTACGTTTTCATCACTATCGTCTCTCTGGTCATGGTCGTGGCCACCGCTTTCCTGATGACCGCCGCCGATGAGCCCATCCGTCAGGCCGGTATGTACCTGCCTCTGATCTTCGGTGCTCTGGCTACCTGGAGCGCCTCCAGAGCCGGTCTGCTGGAGATGGACTATGAGGGGCACACCGCCCACACCGCCGCGCACGCCGCCTGAAGCCTCGGAGCGCGCTCTGCTCTCCTTCCTGAAGCTTTTCTCCAAAAAGAAAGACCCGCCCTCGGCGGGCCTTTCTTTTTCCCTTTTCACAGCCGCCCCAGCAGCAGGTATACCCCCGCCAACAGCAGCAGCGGCTCTGTCTCCCAGCACCCCCACGCCTCCGGCAGCGGGATATCCTGGGGCTCGATGACGGAGCCGTCCAGCGCCGTCACCTGCCGCTGCACACACAGCACGCCCCGCCGCGTCAGACTGGACAGCGTCAGCGTACTCTGGGGCGACGGCCCGTAGCTCACTGCCTGACGCACCGCCAGCGGCTCCGTCCACACCCCCTGGGGCAGCAGCAGCGTCCGGCACCGCAGGCCGCCCCGGGCCGTCAGGCGGCGCGCGCCCTCCCGATCCAGCGCCAGCAGATCCCACCCGCGGCGCAGCACCTCCCCGTCGTCGGGCCTGCACAGCTCCGGCGGCAGCGCCCGCTGCCACGCCGCGCCGCTGCTGCGATAAAAACCGTGCTCCGCCATGTTCCTCACCTCGTGTTTAGTCTGCCGCGCAGGGAAAAACTTATGCCGCCCATTTTTTTGCTGGGCTTTTTCGCCGGAATGTGCTATACTGGCGTTACTACCCTAAAGGAGGCTGTCCCATGCAGTTCCGCGCCCATCTCCATACCGTGAATCGCCACCGCCGGCTGGTCCGCCGCTATTGCCTGAAGCTGGGGCTGGTGTGGCAGGGCCTGACCCACGACCTCTCCAAATACAGCCCTACGGAATTCTGGCGCGGCTGCAAATACTATCAGGGCTGGCGCAGCCCCAACGATCAGGAGCGTCTGGAAAACGGCGTCAGTCTGGCCTGGCTGCACCACAAGGGCCGCAACCGCCACCACTTCGAATACTGGATCGATTACTGCCGCCGCGAGGACGGCACCATCTACATCGGCGGCTGCAAGATGCCGAAGAAGTACGTGGCCGAGATGTTCTGCGACCGCATCGCCGCCTGCCGCGTCTATCAGGGCGACCGGTATACCGACGCCTCGCCCTACGACTACTATCAGCGTTCCAAGGACCTCTCCCGCACGGACGCCAGCCGCTTCATGCACGCGGACACCGCGGCATTGCTGGACCGCTGGCTCCTGCTGCTGAAGGAGCAGGGGGAGGACGCGGCCTTCGCCGCCATCCGTCAGGAGCTGCGCGACAGCACATTTTAAGGCATCGTTAAGAGAAAAACGAGGATTTCCATATCTTTTCCTTGCTTTTCCCCCCTATTGGGTATACAATGTTTTGCGTACATTCACACACATGAGAGGTTATCAGAGACATGACCCATCCTTATAAAACGCGGGAGGGCGGCGCCACGGTAACGGTGTTCGTCCCCTACGACTGTCAGAATCACTGCCCCTTCTGCATCAACAAACAGGAATACGCGGACTGCACCGGCTTCAGTCTGGAGAAGATCATCGCCAGCATCCGCACCATGGACGCTATCACGCCCCGCTGCGACTTTGTATTCACCGGCGGCGAGCCGCTGGCGGATCTGAACGCGCTGCAGCAGATGCTGGACGCCATTCCTACCACCCACAAGGTGTATATCAACACCACCTTCCCCGCCCAGGAGACCACCACCTTTGACGAGATGCTGGCCTTTACGGAGCGGAACAGGCACAAGATCACCTGCATGAACATCTCCCGCCACCTGGTACACTACGTGGAGGAGAGTCCTGATGAGATCCTGGGCAAAATTGCCTGCCCCACCCGCATCAACTGCGTGCTCTACAAGCACTATCCGGCGGACAAGCTCCCTGCCTATGTGGAGCGCTTCCTGCCCTACAACATCCCCATCCAGTTCCGCTACGACTACACGGAGACCACGCCGGAGAACCTGTATGAGGAGGACAACGACAAGATCCTGCAGGACCTGAAGCGCCTGTTCACCTACAAGGGTCTGGACGGCTGCCGCATGCGCAACGGCTTCCACTTTGTATACAAGGGCCTGCACATGACGTACCACAAGACCCTGCCCTACTCCACCATTGTGGAGACCGGCGAGGACGGCGTGACCTACGACATTCTGTACGACATCCTCATCAAGCAGAACGGCGACATCCACAGTGACTGGACCGGCGTGAAGATGGACGTGGACGCCTACCGCAAGGTGGTGTTCGAGCCCTACGACCTCCGGGTACTGGACGGCGTGGTGGACTTCTGAGACAACAAAAAAAGATGACCGCATATGGCTCCCTGCTGGTAAGACAGTAAAATCAAATTTCTTGGAACAGGCATGATCTCGGTCATGCCTGTTCCGCTTTTAGCAGCTCATCCACGGGAATGTAGCCCACAAGGTCGTACTCGATATGTACCTTCTGCCTTTGATACCGCAGAGCTGGGGAGAACGGATATGCAGTCCAGTTTCCTCCTGCACCTCACGAATCACGGCATCCGTAAAGGATTCTCCCGGCTCTATATGACCTCCGGGGAAGGTGATGCCCGGCCAGTCCCGTTTTTTCCGGTCGATCACGACAACTCGGCTGCCATCACAGATCATGCACATATTTGTAAATTCAACCGTTTCGGTTCTTGCCATTATGTTAAAACTCCTTCCTCAAAAAAGTAAAACGGATTTTCAATGCTCTCCGCACCAAAAACTTTTGTAGCCATTCGATACATTGCCTTGGCGTGAATGCGGTCATGCCAGATAAAACGGCGCAGGACTTTACGCAGTGACCAATCCTCGCCATAGCTGCCTTTTCTGACGGTATTTTGCAGAAAATCAGGGTTAGATTCAAGCGATTCAAATCCCCGCTTGCGGCATTCGTATATGTTGCCGTCATGATCGGCATCCACAGCAATCTCCGCAAAATAATATGTATTCACATTCTTTGTATGCTCGTACATTTCATTTGCCGTGCGGGGAACTTGTCCGTAAAAGGTCTTGCGTTCGGGAGCAGCCGTTGCATTCTTATCGGGAACAGAATCATACAAGGCAAGAAAATCCTGCGCTGATTTCAGCGCAAGTGCCTTTAACTTTATATATTCTTCTGCTGTCAGCGGTGCTTTTTCACTTTCAAAAAGCACATCAGAGTCCGCGTCGCAGATCGCAAGCTCGGAAACCTTTTCTTCGATGATGACGATATCCATGCTTGTTACTGCTTTTTTGCCACACCATTTGAGATAAGAGCATATTTCTGCTTGCATTTTCCGGACAGCGGCTTCCAATGTTTCTCCGCGGGTGTATGCACCTACAAAATCCACCGCATAAAGCAAGGTGTCTCTGCCGTTATGCTCCCATACACAGTTGATCGTCATATGGTATCTCTCCAATCGTCTGCTTCATGATAATAATTGAGCCTGATCTAAAGGCTGATATTCCGTGACCACTTCGAGATGCGCCTTTGAATCGCCATTCAAAACGATGACGGCATACGTAGCAGGTCATTGTAGATCAGATCGTCAAACGTGCCCACTCGTTCGTGTGTACACACAGTATGACACAGCAATCATTCTATTTTCAATAGGCGCGACGGAAGTTATCGCCATTTAGCAACATTATTTTGTGCTAAAATCTGATTTTTCGATTCTAACAGTGTCAATCATACTCTGCATCGAAATACCTATCTATCGACTTTACAGTTTTGAGGGGTATTTTGCTTGACCGCAAATATACGCACTCCCCAGCGAACGGTATCCGCTATGCAGCGATTCGCTGTTTCACAAAAGAACCGCACAGAGGCGATAACTATTTCACCCTTTTCGCTATCCTTGCTTTTCAGCGCAAAAAACAGGTGATTCGCAACCCTTAGATGTACAAAAACAGGCAGCACCCAACCGACGTTGAGTGCCGCCTGTTTTGTTGTCCAATCCTGCTTGGCAGATGCCGATTTTGTAGTTTTCTCAAATTACTGTCTTATCGGCACACGGCATATGTTTGTCCGTTTTTTGTGGATACTCCAAACAGTTAAATATCCGCAGCGTTCCAAGCTCCCGACTTTTCATACTTTATCGAAAGTTTTGAAGTTACACATGAGTTTCAATACTGTCCCAATCCTTTGGCTTGAAGGACGTGCAGGAATGGTTAAGGCATCCTGATATAAAGATGACGGCGAATATTTACGGACATTTGGATACCAAAAGAAAGCAAGGCATTGCAGCAAATATGCAGTGACCTTTGCCTGCTGGATAAAATCGGTTAGAACTGGCCCTATTTTCACCGCAAAAAAGCAAAAAAATAAAACCGCCAAGTTCTTTCAAACTTAGCGGTTTCGCGTTGAAAAACTCAACTCACTGTTTGGTCCGAGTGGCGAGAGTCGAACTCACGGCCTCTTGAACCCCATTCAAGCGCGCTACCAAAACTGCGCTACACCCGGTCGAACGTGGGCTGCTGTCATCAACAGGTATTATTATAACAGGCTTTTAAAGAAAGTCAAGCTTTTTTCTAAAAAATTTTGATTCTTTTCGTATTTTTTCTTTTTCAGTTTTCTTTTCATCGTTCTGCCATACTTTTTGCCTGCTGGCAGCAGCTCACCTGTTTATAGTGGCTGCGTTTTCATGCGATTAGTGCCTGCATCAGGCCTTTGTGTTCTCCTGCTGCAGCTGGTTCTGCGTTTTTTCGGGCAGCAGGTTCGTCATACTCTTCAGGCTGATGCCGATGGTGGAAAGATTATGTAGCATAGCCGAGGTTGCCGGCTGCAAAATGCCCAGTGCGCCCAGAATGATCAGGGCAGAGTTAAAGCTCAGCACAAAGCGATAGTTGCTCGCCACACGGCGCTGCATGGCGTTGGCAATGCTCTTGAGCTGCACCAACTCTTCCAAGCTGTCGGCTTTGATGGTAATATCGGCAATTTCGCGTGCAATGGCTGCGCCAGAGTTGATGGCGATGCCAACATCGGCAGCAGACAAAGCCGGTGAATCGTTGATGCCGTCGCCGATCATGACAACGGTATGCCCTTCTGCCTTTGCTTTTTGGACATACTCTGCCTTATCTTCCGGCAGAACCTCCGAGAAATACTGATCAATGCCTACCTGGCGGGCAATCGCGGCTGCGGTGCGGTCACTGTCACCGGTCATCATCACAGTGTTGGTGACACCGATGGCGCGCAGCTGGCGCAGCACATGGCGTGCTTCGGGGCGCAGCGGGTCCGCAATGCAGATAACGCCCACCAGCTGGCCGCAGGCAGCCAGATACAGGTGCGAATGTTCCGGTTCCAGATCGTCAAACTTCTGCTGTTCCGCAGCGGGAATGACGCACTTTTCATCCTCGAACACAAAGTGATGGCTGCCGATCACAACGCGCTCCCCGCGCACGCGGCTTGCAATGCCGTGGGCCACAATGTACTCTACCTCGGTATGCATCTCCTCGTGGGTAATGCCGCGCTCCTTGGCAGCACGCACCACGGCGTTTGCCATGGAATGCGGGAAGTGCTCTTCCAGGCAGGCGGCCAGCTTGAGAACTTCCTCCTCATCACACCCGGAGAACGGCACAATCTTGACCACTTTAGGACTTGCATGGGTCAGGGTACCGGTCTTATCAAACACAATAGTATCCGCCTTGGACAGGGCTTCCAGATACTTGCCTCCCTTGACGGTGATGTGGTAGGAACCGCATTCACGCATAGCAGACAGCACGGCCAGCGGCATGGAAAGTTTAAGTGCGCAAGAGAAATCGACCATCAGAATCGAGATTGCGCGGGTTACGTTGCGGGTGAGCGCATAGGTCACGACCGTACCAGCCAGACACCACGGCACCAGGCGATCCGCCAGCTCCAGGGCGTGGTTTTCTGTGCCGGACTTGAGCTTTTCGGACTCTTCGATCATAGATACGATCTTATCGTAACGGCTGGCACCATCCACGGCGTTTGCAGCAAAAACGCATTCGCCTTCCTCAACAACAGTACCTGCATAAACTGTCGCACCCGCAATCTTGCGTACCGGCATCGACTCACCGGTCAGGGCCGCCTGGTTGACCATGGCTTCGCCCTCGATCACGGTGCCATCCAGCGGCACCATGTTGCCAGAACGCACAATGATCTCGTCCCCCGCCTTGACCTTGGTGATGGGCATCAGAACTTCGGTCCCCTGACTGCGCACCCAAACACGGTCAACGTTCAGGGACATGCTGCGAGCCAGATCATCCAGGCTCTTTTTGCGTGTCCATTCTTCCAGCAAAGCGCCCACATTGAGCAGGAACATAACGGAACCGGCGGTATTAAAGTCACTGCGCAGCAACGATACACCGATAGAAAGTGCATCCAGCACTTCCACTTCCAGCTTGCGATGCCACAGGCAGACCAGACCACGGCAGATAAATTCAATTGCTTTGAACACCGTGATAACGGCCCGCACCGGAGCAGGCAGAAACAGCTTGTGGAACGCACGGAACACCACCAAGTTGACAAAACGTTCCTGGTATTCCTGGTTGATCTTACGGCTGTCAGCCGAAGTAACCAGTGAATCCAGTTCCGGGTTATCAAACTTATAATGGCTCAGCACCGTTACTGCACCCGCACGGCTGCCCTTATATTGGATCAGAACATCGCCGGTGCGTTCATACACTTTGGCATGTTCAATGACTTCCGAATGGTTCAGGTATGCTTCCAAAACATCTGCACGGTGCAGGGTCATACGCACGGCATTTACATGCACACGCATACGGCCGCGGCTTTCATGTAAAATTGTACATTTCATAGTTGTATTTCCTTGTTCAGCTTTCCCAACTGCCAATTCTGGCACAGCGATAAAGGCATCATCCGTTCAGCCGCTGTGCCCCACCACATAAAAAGGGCCGCCTGCAGGCGGCCCAAAAGAAGCAATTATTCTGCGGCGCTTTCAGCAGCGTCATCAGCGATAACTTCCTGTTCAGCTGCGGCTGCGCGGGCTTCGTTGATGGCCTTTGCATCTGCCAGAATGTCGCCAGCCTCTTCCTGAACGCGGCTGACCGTCTCCATAGTGCAGTCCTTCATACGCAGAACGGCTGCGGTGGTCTGGGTATAGACCTTCTTAGCGTCCTTGCTGGCCAGGATTTTGAAACCAGCGGAGCCAAACAGCATACCACCAACAAAAATTGCTACCTTCTTTACGTTCACCATAATACGTTGAACTCCTCTCTATTGATTCGACATTCCCAGGGGGTGCAAGCTGCTGCATACATCCCCCGGCTGCAATTGGCGATGTTTTACAAGATTAACTTCTTGCAAAAATCTTTATTCGCAAGTATAACGTATTTTACACTTTTTACAAGTGCATTTTGGATAAAAAATGTGCCGTCTGGTTTTATTTTTGAAAATTCTATGTTCCACGTTCCACCATTTCGTCCAGTTTCAGCCCACCGCTGCTGTGCGTTTTGCTGCGCTGTAATTCCACATCAGGCAATCGTTTTTTCTTCCGGCAGCTGGTCGGTGCGCACGCGGCGGCATTCCCGCGGGGTAATGCCTTTTTCGCGCTTAAACATTGCCGCAAAACGGCTGGGGCTGTCGTACCCAACCCGCTGTGCGATCTCCAAAATGCTCAAATCCGTTGTGAAAAGCAGCTGTTCCGCATGCTGCACACGGCAGCGGCGCAGGTAAGTATTGATTGGCAAGCCGTACACCTGTTTGAACGCCCCTTTCAGCGAAGTAAGAGAGATATGATACCGCTGCGCCAGTTCCGCCTGGGTTACGCGGCTATCGAGATGTTCCACCAGATACTGGTGCACCTGCTGCACACACTCGGCCTGTTCTTTGTACAGATAGGACGAAGCTGTAGACATGGTTTCTGGTTCATTCACTTTCTGGCTGCGGCTCATTTTCTTCCACCTCCGTTTCGGCAAAGAGCGCACCAAAATGTTCCCTGTAATCCCGGTCAGGAAGCGCTGCAATCAATGCCAAGGCCGCATTGCGCCGTTCCTCTGCACTGACCGGGAACGGATATTCCGGCATAGCGGCAAGGGTTGCATCCAGCAAGCGGCGGTAGTAGTTTACGGTAAACGCACCGCGGTCCGTCAGATAAATTTTGCCATAGTGCCGTTTTACCACCATACCGTCCCGCATGAGAATGTTCAGGATATGCACAACCGAGGGTTTGGTAACCCCCAGTGCACTGGCAATCTGACGGGAAGATACATCCGGGGTTGCTGCAGCTGCATTGCTGATTGCAAACAGATATCGCAGGTGGGCATCGCTCAATGCCATGTTCATCACTCCATATCAAGCAGCCCGCACCATAGTGCAGCTGATAAAAAATGCGGCGGACCGCGGGCATTGCTGCCTGCGGCCCGCCGCGCTGGGATTCAGGAAAATTTAAGCTTTAATGTACCTGACTTGCGTTAGCCTTTGCCTTTTCTTCGGCAATCCGTTTGAACTTTGCAAGCTCTTCTGCATTTTCTTTGCAGGAGCCATTGCAGCCACCGGAGCAGCCACACTCACCGTGGCAGCTGCCACCGCAATCACAGCCAACGCCGCCATGCTTGTGAGAGTGCCACACAATCAGGCCCGTGCCCCCAAACACAATAACCGCACCAATAATGGTAGGCAGATTAAAATTTGCGGCCAAGAAATCCATCATAGCGAAACACCTCTCTTATAAAAGGAACATCAAATTGTCAGTGATTACTTGGAAGCAGCAACCTTCTTGACATCAATCTTAACTTCGTTATCATTCAGGTACTTGTTGGGGCGAACCAGCATGTAGATGGTAAACACAATGATAGCGGCAGCAACAATGGTGAAGATGTTGAAGCCAACTTCGCCGGTGATCAGGCCGCCGATCTGGTAAACAACCAGAGATGCACAGTAGGCCACCAGGCACATATAACCAATGGCGATAGCAGTCCACTTGCCGTTGTTCATCTCGCGCTTGATGGCGCCCATAGCAGCGAAGCAGGGAGCGCACAGCAGGTTGAAGATCATGAAGCTGTAAGCGGAGATCGCGGTGAAGCTGGCAGCAACCTCGGGCCAGATCTCGTCGCCGTTGTCAGACAGCTCGTCAGCATAGTGATACAGAACACCGAAGGTACCGACGACATTCTCCTTGGCGATCAGGCCGGAGATAGAAGCGACGGTTGCACGCCAGTTGCCGAAGCCCTGCGGGATGAAGATCCAGGAAATTGCGCTTGCAACGATAGCCAGGATGGAGTTGTCCTGATCCTCGACCATCGTGAACGCGCCGTTCTCGAAGCCGAAGCCCTGCAGGAACCACAGGATGATGGTGGCAGCCAGAATGACGGTGCCGGCACGCTTGATGAAGGACCAGCCGCGCTCCCAAGTAGCGCGCAGGACGTTGCCCCATGCGGGCACATGGTAAGCGGGCAGCTCCATAACGAACGGAGCAGGATCACCGGCGAACAACTTCGTCTTTTTCAGGATGATGCCGGAGATGATGATGGCTGCAAAGCCGATGAAGTAAGCAGAGGTGGCGACCCAGCTGCTGCCGCCGAACAGAGCACCTGCGATCAGGCCGATGATGGGCATCTTGGCACCGCAGGGAATGAAGCAGGTGGTCATGATCGTCATACGGCGGTCACGCTCGTTCTCGATGGTACGGGAAGCCATAACACCGGGAACGCCGCAGCCGGTACCAACCAGAATGGGGATGAAGCTCTTGCCGGACAGGCCGAACTTGCGGAAGATACGGTCCATGATGAAAGCAACACGGGCCATGTAACCAATGTCTTCCAGGATGGAAAGCAGGAAGAACAGAACCAGCATCTGGGGAACGAAGCCCAGAACCGCGCCGACACCGGCGACGATGCCGTCCATGATCAAGCCGTACAGCCAGTCAGCAACGCCAACGCTCTCCAGGAAACCGCCCAGTGCATTGGGAACGATCTCACCGAACAGAACATCGTTGGTCCAGTCAGTTGCGAAGCTGCCGATGGAGATACCGCCATCTGTAATGGAGGTACCCATGGACAGCGCGTACATGAGGAACATGATCAAGGCAAAGATTGGCAGAGCGAAGATACGGTTGGTAACAACCTGGTCGATCTTATCGGAAACAGTCAGATGCTCAACGCGAGCTTTCTTTCTGACAGCCTTCTCAACAACCGTGTTGATGTAAGCATAACGCTGGTTGGTGATGATGCTCTCGGCGTCATCGTCCATTTCCTTCTCGCAGTCTGCGATGTGCTGGTCAATGTGGTCAACCAGCGCCTTGTCCAGCTTCAGCTCCTGCTGAACCTTGTCATCACGCTCGAACAGCTTGACGGCGTACCAACGCAGGAAGCGGTCATCAACCTTGCCCTGGATGGACTCTTCGATATGAGCGATGGCATGCTCAACGCTGCCAGTGAACACATGGGGCAGCTCGCCAGCCTTGCCAGACTTTGCAGCGGCAACAGCCATCTCAGCAGCCTTCATGCTGCCTTCGCCCTTCAGTGCGCTGATCTCAACAGCCTGGCAGCCCAGCTCTGCGCTAAGCTTCTTCAGGTCGATCTTATCACCATTCTTGCGGACCAGGTCGATCATGTTGACGGCCATAACCACAGGAATGCCCAGCTCAATCAGCTGGGTGGTCAGGTACAGGTTACGTTCAATGTTGGTACCATCAATGATATTCAGGATGGCATCAGGCTTTTCATTGACCAGGTAACCACGGGCCACAACTTCCTCCAGGGTGTAGGGGGACAGGGAGTAGATACCGGGCAAGTCCTGAATGACAACGTCCTTCTGACCTTTCAGGCGGCCTTCCTTCTTTTCAACCGTAACGCCGGGCCAGTTGCCGACATACTGGTTAGAACCGGTTAAGTCATTGAACAGGGTAGTTTTACCACAGTTCGGGTTACCGGCTAGTGCAATTTTAATGCTCATTGCGTTACCCTCTCTTCTCTAGTTGGAATCAAACCAATTCGATCATTTCTGCGTCAGCCTTGCGCACGCTCAACTCGTAGTTGCGCACGGTCAGCTCCATGGGGTCACCCAGGGGGGCAACCTTGCGGACATAGATCTGAACACCTTTGGTGATGCCCATATCCATGATGCGGCGCTTGACAGGGCCTTCGCCGTGCAGCTTGGCAACGGTGACAGTCTCGCCGACTTTCGCGTCTTTCAGAGTTTTCATTTTTATCCTCCTCACAATATCTCTATCGGGAAGCCGCTGGATAAGCCGCAGCCTCCAAAACAGCGGATTGGCGCTGTTTTAACCAATCATAATGCGGTTTGCCATGGTTTTGTCCAGTGCAATGCGGCTTTCTTTTACCTGAATGATCAGGTTGCCCGCAATTTCGTTCACAACGGTAACCGTTGCGTCCACAACAAATCCCAACTCAGCCAGGTGCTGGCGAACTTCGTCTTTACCAGTGATTTTTTTGATGGTGACAGTTTCGCCTGCTTTTGCCATCGTAATCGGCATCATCGTTTCATCCCCCAACGTCCAAATTGCTTTACGCTTATAACTTTCCGTTCTGTTTTTTCTGCATCTTGCACAGGCGCAAAAAAGGCGGAGTTTGGCCCTTAATCCCCTGTGATCTGCCGCTTCCCGGCCACCCGCAGAAGATTAGCAGATGCTAACTCCTTTGAACATTTGCAGTTTACCACTGCTAACCTGCAATGTCAATAGTTTTGAAGTCGTCCGAAATTAGTTTGTGCTAACTGATAAGTCGCGGCTAACTTTCTCACACTTTTTAAGGCAATTTGCACAAAGGGCGCTGCGTCATTCAGGCATTTTATGCCCTTTACCCCTTCTTTTGAGAGGAATATGCTGTATTCTCTTTGCTTGACAAATACCCATTGGGTTGGTATGATGAAGCCGTTATGAATTGCCGCCTGCCTTTTGGGTCAGTTTGGTTTAGGATACGTAACCTATTGCAGAAAGGATGAGTTTAATGGTTCAAATCACTGTTGGGGTAGATGGAATGGCATGCAGCATGTGTGAAGCACATGTCTCTGACGCAATCCGCAAGGCATTCCCCGTCAAAAAGGTAACCGCCAGCCACACCAAGGGCCAGGCTGTTATTGTAGCCGAAAACGAAATTGCTGAGGCTGATATCGCTAAAGCGCTGGAACCGACTGGCTACCGCATGGTCAGCTACAGCTGCGCGCCTTACCAGAAGAAAAAGCTGTTTGGTATTTTTGGCTGATTGCCCAATCCGTGCGCTTCATCATCCGGCAGAGCCGCTACCCGGTGTTCTGCCGGATTTTTGTTTGTCTTTTCTATCTTATAACAGCCCTGATGATAAACTGTAAAAAGCAAACGGCAGTGAGCCGATGCCTTTTTCTCGGTATCGGTTCCCCGCCGTCATAATGCTATTTGCTCAAGGTGTAGTGAGCACCTCCGGGCACTTTGCTCAGCAGGCTGCCAGCTTTGCGCCCAGAGCGTTGCAGGCTGCGATTGCATCGTCGTCCGGTGCTTCGTTTGCCATAACGCCAGGTTCTTCCTGCATCACAGCGCCGTCTTCCTTGCAGCGTGCACACCAGTCTTCCAGCCACTGGCCAGAGCCCCAGCCGTAAGAACCGAACAGAGCAACCTTCACACCAGACAGGCTGCCTTCCAGGTCAGCGAACATGGGTTCAAATTCGCCTTCCTCCAGCTGCTCTGCGCCCATAGCGGGGCAGCCGAAAGCAACTGCGCCGTAATCGGCCAGCTTTGCACTATCAAATTCTGCGCAGGTCAGCACATCGGCTTCGCCGCCAGCATTCTTAACGCCCTCTGCCACAGCCTGGGCCATCTGCTCAGTATTGCCTGTGCCACTCCAATAAACGATTGCTACCTTGTTCATAATCAAACAGCTCCTTTATTATATTTTAAGACAATACCGCATAATTCTAAGTGCCGATACGGTGAGCGAGGTGCGGCAGATGCTAAGCCAAAAGCGCAGATAATACTGGATGCTGCAAAGGTGAGCGCCGCCAGTGGCGGAAACAGCGAACCGAAGCA